>LNFM01001388.1_pt1 | contig 55178 bp, 48 predicted proteins | sample 596031 | NCBI WGS metagenome assembly LNFM01 (sample SAMN04254537, study PRJNA301005) | activated carbon metagenome | isolation source: dual media filters at the Ann Arbor, Michigan drinking water treatment plant | place: USA: Ann Arbor
GTGGAGCGCATGGTGCAGCACGTGATCCAGCACTGCGGCGAAGAGCCCGCGTGCCTGATGACCGGCGGCGCAGGCTGGAAGATGGCCCCCAGCATGACGCGCCCGTTCGAGCTGCTGGACAACCTGATTTTTGACGGCCTGCTGGAGATTGCCGCGCGGCGGTTTGGGGGCTGAGGGCCGCGTTTCCGGCACGAGCACGCGGGCTTTCTGCTTTGGCCTTTTGGCGATGCAAGCCAGGCAAGCGGAGCCCTTTTTTGGGTTGGGATAGACACGACGAAGCGCCCTGAAAGGCTTCGACAAGCTCAGACCGAACGGGTGGTGGTTTCCCATTCATGGAGCCGCGTCCAGGAGTCTGTTTCGACGCGATCGCCGCAACCGGCGCGGCCCAGATGCGAGAGCAGCCAAGCAAGGGCCGCCCCGCAGCGAGGGCTGCGTCCCCCTTCTCTCGAATCACGCAGTGATTCGAGAGAAGGGCGAAGGCGCGCAGCGCCTCAGGGGGATGAACCCTTACTCCTCTTCGAGTTCAGCCCGCGCCATGTCCACATCCAGGCGCTCCATGGCGTCGGCCGGCTCGCAGGCAGCGGCCTTTTCGTACAGGGCCGTGGCTTCCTTCATCTTCTTGTCGCCCTCCAGCATGACCAGCGCGTTGGCGTATTCCACCATCGCAATGGCCGAGCCGGGGTTGAGCTTGAGCGCTTCCTGGAACAGCTTGAGTCCCACGTCCTTCTTGGCGCCATAGGTCATGCCGCCAATCAGCGAGCCCACCTTGTCGATCACCTCGGCATGGAATGCGCCCAGGGCAATGCGCGCATCGGCATGCTTGGGTGACAGCGCAATGGCTTTCTCCAGCGAATCCTTCACCTTGCCCCCCAGCCCTTGCGCCAGCGCCTTGGCCACGCTGATACCCTGGCTGTAGCGGCCCAGCGCGTAGGCATGCCAGTACCACGCGTTGGCGTTTCCTGGCTCGGCGGCGGCCTGGGCTTCAGCCCGCTCTGCAACCTGCATGAAGAGGTCCAGCCGCGTCTTTTCCTTGGGCTCCAGATAGTTGGCGTAGATGGCGGTGGCCTTGTTGGCGGCCGTGATGCCCGCGCCACCTGCAGCCAGCCCGGCGGCAGTGGCGCCAGCAAAGTCACCGCTGTGGAACAGCGCCCACGCGTTCAGCACCGCCGCATCCTTGGGGCAGGGTTCGGCGTCGCCGTTGTGCAGGCGGGCCCAGTGCTTCTTGGTGGCGGCAGCGTCAAAAGCGTACTCGTCGGCGTGCGGGAAAGGGGTCCATTTGGCCATGGAGAGTCTCCTGTCGTTCTTGTGGTGGAAATCGGTATCTGGTGGAGTGCTGGGTAGTGCTGGCGATGCGACCCGGGTCAGCCCTCGGCGGGACGCGGCGCATAGGCGCCTGCCAGGTGCAGCAGGTGCATGCGCTGGCCTGCCTCCAGGTACGGCATCAGCAGGTTGAGCACATGGTGGGCACCGCGCACCAGCGCAGCCTGGGCGCTGTCGGGCTCCAGCGCGCGGCGCGGGTCGCGCACATATTCAAAGCTGAGCCAGTAGGTCAGCACGACCACCATGCTGGTGGCGGTGGCTTCGAGCTCGCGGCTGTCGATGTGCAGGCTGCCGGCGCGGCCCATGCCGTCGAGCACGGCGCGGACGGCGCGGGTCTTGTTGATGAGGATGGTCTGGAAATGCGTTTCCAGGCGACGGTTTTTCGACAGCAGGTCGTTCAGGTCGCGGTACAGGAATCGGTACTGCCAGATCAGCTCGAAGAGGGTGTGCGTGAAGAACCACGCGTCCTCCACGTTGCGCACGCCGTCGCTGGCGGCCAGCAGTTCGTTCAGCGCGGTTTCGTACCGGTCGAACAGGGCGTTGATCAGCTCGTCCTTGGCCGGGTAGTGGTAGTACAGGTTGCCGGGGCTGATGCGCAGTTCAGCCGAGATCAGGGTGGTGGAGACGTTCGGTTCGCCGAACCGGTTGAACAGGTCGAGCGTCACTTCGAGAATGCGTTCAGCAGTGCGGCGTGGCGCCTTCTTGACCATGGATGCGGCCCCCTTCGCTTCGGATTGCGGCGTATTTCTGGATGTCTCTTGCGGCTACTCTAACCCACCCGCAATTGCTGCATTGCGTCATGAATGCGGGCGGGATGCTGGCTCCACACGGCAAAACGGCCGGCACGCGCAGGCGTGTCGGCCGTGTGAGCAGCGGGCCTCGTGTCGAGACCCGGCCAATGGCGGTGCGATCAGCTCGCCGAAGGCGTGGTGGCGGCTGGCGCGGCGGCTGCAGCCGCACGTGCTGCCGGCTTGCGGGCAGCGGGCTTCTTGGCAGGAGCGGCCTTGCTGGCAGCCTTGGCTGCGGGCTTCACGGCAGCGGGCTTGGCGGTGGCTGCCTTGCCGGCTGCCTTGCGGGCTGGGGCCTTGGCGGCTGGCTTGGTGGCGGCAGGTTTGCTGGTGCGGGCGCCCTGGGCCTTGGCCAGTGCATCGACGCGGTCGCTCAGGGCCTGCAGGTCACGCGCAGAGGGCACGCCCATCTTGGACAGGGCCTTGGCCACGCGGTCTTCAAAAATGGTTTCCAGCTTGTCCCACTGGCCCTGGGCCTTGGAGCCGATGTCGGTAGCCATGCTGGTCACGCGGCTGGTGGCTTCAGAGATGCGCTCTTCCGCCACGGCCTGTGTCTTGCGCTGGATCGTCAGGCCTTCCTTGACGAGCGACTCGAACACCTTGCCGCCTTCTTCCTGGGCCTTGGAAAAAGCGCCCAGGCCCGCCAGCCAGATCTGCTGTGCGGAGTCCTTGATGGTGCTGGACAGCTGGGCGTTGCTCTTCTTGCTGTTGGCGCTGAGTTTCTGCAGTTTCTTGACCATGTGGCCTCCGGTTGGCTGGGGTTGGGCGTTGTCAGAAGCTCCCTGCCCCTGACGCATGCCGTGACTGTACGCTGCACGGCTGCCAGGGTGTAGGCGCGCGCTCCTAAAAACGTAGAGGGCGGGGTCTAGTCCACAGCCTGCCTGCCGCGGGTTTCTGCTGAACACGCCCGGCAACCCGCTGGGCAAGAATGTGCGCTCTCACAGGAGTCATTACATGCAGTATTTCGTGACGGGAGCAACGGGGTTCATTGGCAAGCGGCTTGTCAAGAAGCTGCTGGAGCGCAAGGGTTCGGTGGTGCATTTCCTGATCCGCAAGGAAAGCGCCAACAAGGTGGCTGACCTGCGCAGCTTCTGGGGCGTGGGAGCCACGCGTGCCATTCCCGTGTTTGGCGACCTGACCGCGAAGAAGCTGGGCGTGGCTTCGGAAGACATCAAGAAGCTCAAGGGCCAGATCGACCATTTCCACCACCTCGCCGCGGTGTACGACCTGGGGGCCGACGAGGAAACGCAGGTCGCCGTCAACATCGAAGGCACACGCAACACCATCGAGCTGGCCAAGGCCATCGATGCCGGGCACTTCCACCACGTCTCGTCGATCGCGGCGGCCGGCCTTTATGAAGGCGTGTTCCGCGAAGACATGTTCGAGGAGGCCGAAGGCCTGGACCACCCCTACTTCCAGACCAAGCACGAGAGCGAAAAGATCGTTCGCCAGGACTGCAAGGTACCGTGGACCGTGTACCGCCCGGCCATGGTCGTGGGCGACAGCCAGACCGGCGAGATGGACAAGATCGACGGGCCGTACTACTTCTTCAAGCTGATCCAGCGCCTGCGCGAAATCCTGCCACCGTGGATGCCTGTGGTGGGCCTGGAGGGCGGGCGCGTCAACATCGTGCCGGTGGACTTCGTGGTCAATGCGATCAACGTCATCAGCCACGGCAAGGACATCGGCAAGAAGTGCTACCACCTGGTCGACCCCGTGGGCTACCGCGTGGGTGATGTGCTGGACATCTTCAGCCGCGCCGCGCACGCACCGCGCATGAACCTGTTTGTGAACGCCGCGCTGCTGGGCTTCATCCCCAAGGGCATCAAGAAAAGCTTGATGGCGCTGGCGCCCGTGCGCCGCGTGCGCAACGCCGTGATGAAGGACCTGGGCCTGCCCGAGGACATGCTCACGTTTGTGAACTACCCCACGCGCTTTGACTGCCGCGAGACGCTGGCTGCGCTCAAGGGCTCGGGCGTGTCGTGCCCCAACCTCAAGGACTATGCCTGGCGCCTGTGGGATTACTGGGAGCGCAACCTCGACCCCGAGCTGTTCATCGACCGCACGCTCAAGGGCACGGTGGCGGGCAAGGTGGTGCTGGTGACCGGGGGCTCGTCGGGCATCGGCCTGGCGGCCGCACACAAGTTTGCCGATGCCGGTGCCACCACCATCATCTGCGGGCGCGACCAGGACAAGCTCGACGAGGCCTGTGCCGAAGCCAAGGCCAAGGGCTATGCCTTCATCGCCTATCCGGCCGACATCGCCGACATGACCGACTGCGACCGGTTCGTGAAGCTGCTCATCGAGAACCATGGCGGTGTGGACTTCCTCATCAACAACGCCGGCCGCTCCATCCGCCGCGCCATCGAGTCGAGCTACGACCGCTTCCACGACTACGAGCGCACCATGCAGCTCAACTACTTTGGCTGCCTGCGCGTGACCATGGGCTTTTTGCCCGGCATGGTCGAAAAGCGCAAGGGCCATGTGGTCAACATCAGCTCCATCGGCGTGCTGACCAACGCGCCGCGCTTTTCCGCCTACGTGGCCAGCAAGGCGGCGCTGGATGCCTGGACGCGTTGCGCCTCCAGCGAGTTTGCCGACCAGGGCATCACCTTCACCACCATCAACATGCCGCTGGTGCGCACCCCCATGATCGCGCCCACCAAGATCTACAACAACGTGCCCACGCTGAGCCCGGAAGAGGCCGCCGACATGATTGCGCAGGCCTGCATCTTCAAGCCTGTGCGCATCGCCACGCGCCTGGGCATCACCGGACAGATCCTGCACGCACTGGTGCCGCGGATTGCGCAGATCTCCATGAACACCAGCTTCCGCATGTTCCCGGATTCCACGGCCGCCAAGGGCGACAAGAATGCCAAGCCGCAGCTGTCGGCCGAGGCGGTGGCGCTGCAGCAGATGATGCGGGGCATCCACTTTTGAGGCTGGCGACGTCGCCCGTACTCGCCCGCTGCCCGAAGGAAAGTGTTACGCGGGCGGCGGGGTGGGTGGGATAATCCAAGGCTTTGCCGCAAGGCACACCTCTACAGCCCACCCCTATGATCTTGGTTACCGGCGGCGCAGGTTTTATCGGCGCAAACTTTGTTCTCGACTGGCTTGCGGCTTCAAGCGAGCCGGTCGTCAACCTCGACAAGCTCACCTACGCGGGCAACCTGCACAACCTGCGCACGCTGGAGGGCGATGCCCGCCACGTCTTTGTGCAGGGCGACATTGCCGATACGGCCGTGGTCACACGCCTGCTGGCCGAACACAGGCCGCGCGCGGTGGTCAACTTCGCTGCCGAATCGCATGTGGACCGCTCCATCCACGGGCCCGAAGACTTCATTCAGACCAATGTGGTCGGCACTTTCAGGCTTCTGGAGGCGGTAAGGCAATATTGGTCTGCCCTCGATGCTCCTGAAAAAGGCGCATTCCGCTTTCTGCACGTATCGACCGACGAGGTTTACGGCTCGCTGGCCGCCACCGACCCGGCCTTCACCGAACAACATCCGTTCGAGCCCAACAGCCCGTACTCGGCCAGCAAGGCCGCCAGCGACCACCTGGTGCGTGCCTGGCACCACACCTACGGCCTGCCGGTGCTCACCACCAACTGCAGCAACAACTACGGCCCCTACCACTTCCCCGAAAAGCTCATTCCGCTGATGATCGTCAACGCCCTGGCGGGCAAGAACCTGCCGGTGTACGGCGACGGCATGCAGGTGCGCGACTGGCTTTATGTGAAGGACCACTGCAGCGCCATCCGCCGCGTGCTGGAAGCAGGGCGCCTGGGCGAGACCTACAACGTGGGCGGCTGGAACGAAAAGCCCAATATCGAGATCGTCAACACGGTGTGTGCGCTGCTCGACGAGCTGCGCCCCCGCGCCGATGGCCAGCGCTACGCGAGCCAGATCACCTACGTCACCGACCGCCCCGGCCACGACCGCCGCTACGCCATCGACGCCCGCAAGCTGGAGGCCGAGCTGGGCTGGAAGCCCGCCGAAACGTTCGACACCGGCATCCGCAAAACAGTGGAGTGGTACCTGGCCCATGCCGACTGGGTGGCCAACGTGCAGACCGGTGCCTACCGCGAGTGGGTGCAGACCCAGTACGCGTCGGCTGCACAAGGCACTGCCGCATGAAGCACATTCTGCTTTTCGGTCGTGGCGGACAGGTCGGCTGGGAACTGCAGCGCAGCCTGGCTGTGCTGGGCCAGGTGACCGCGCTGGACTTTGACAGCACCGACCACTGCGGCGATTTTGCAAACCCTGCAGGCGTGGCCGACACCGTGCGTGCCTTGCGGCCCGACATCATCGTCAATGCGGCGGCCCATACCGCCGTGGACAAGGCCGAGAGCGAGCCGGAGTTCGCTCGCAGCCTCAATGCCCTGGCCCCCGGCGCGTTGGCAGCGGAGGCCGCGCGCATCGGCGCACTGATGGTGCACTACAGCACCGACTACGTGTTTGACGGCAGTGGGCAGCGCCCCTGGACCGAATCCGACGCGCCCGGGCCACTGAGTGTGTATGGCCGCACCAAACTGGAGGGCGAGCAGCTGGTGCAGCAATCCGGCGCGCAGCACTTGATCTTGCGTACCAGCTGGGTGTACGCCGCACGCGGCGGCAACTTCGCCAAGACCATGCTACGCCTGGCGCGCGAGCGCGAGCGTCTGACGGTCATTGACGACCAGTGGGGTGCGCCCACAGGCGCCGAGCTGCTGGCCGACGTCACCGCCCACGCCATCCGCCATCTGCAGCACCGTCCGCAGGACGCGGGCCTCTACCACCTGGCCGCAGCCGGCGAGACCACCTGGAACGGCTACGCCCGCTTTGTGATCGACCATGCCCGCCGTTCGCCATCGGGCAGCAGTATCGTCGCCACGGAGATTGCGCCCGTGCCCACCAGTGCATTCCCCACACCCGCCATCCGGCCCGGCAATTCGCGGCTGGATACTCGCAAGCTGCAGGCGACGTTTGGCCTCACCCTGCCGCACTGGCAGACGGGCGTGGCCCGCATGCTGACTGAAATCCTCTGAGCCGCTGCGCCCACCACATCACTGCACCATGACCGCACGCAAAGGCATCATCCTCGCCGGGGGCTCCGGCACCCGCCTGCACCCGGCCACGCTGGCCATCAGCAAGCAGTTGCTGCCGGTGTACGACAAGCCCATGATCTACTACCCGCTCAGCACCCTCATGCTGGCGGGCATCCGCGAGATCCTCGTCATCAGCACGCCCCAGGACACCCCGCGCTTTCAGCAACTGCTCGGTGATGGCAGCCAGTGGGGGTTGAACCTGCAGTACGCGGTGCAGCCCAGCCCCGACGGTCTGGCGCAGGCCTTCATCATCGGCGAGGAATTCCTGGCCGGTGCGCCCAGTGCACTCGTGCTGGGAGACAACATCTTCTACGGTCACGATTTCCACGAACTTCTGGGCAATGCACAGCAGCGCACAAAAGGTGCCAGCGTGTTCGCGTACCACGTGCATGACCCGGAGCGCTATGGCGTGGCTGAGTTCGATGCCAACGGCAAGGTGCTGAGCCTGGAAGAAAAGCCCGCCAAGCCAAAAAGCAGCTACGCGGTGACTGGCCTTTACTTCTATGACAGCCAGGTGGCGAGCATGGCCAAAAGCCTCCAGCCATCTCCACGAGGCGAACTGGAAATCACCGACCTGAACCGCCTGTACCTCGAGAAGGGGCAACTGAACGTCGAAATCATGGGGCGGGGTTACGCGTGGCTGGACACGGGCACCCACGAAAGCCTGCTGGAGGCCAGCCAGTTCATTGCTACGCTGGAGCACCGCCAGGGTTTGAAGATCGCATGTCCCGAGGAAATCGCATGGCGATCAGGCTGGATCGACAGCGCCCAGCTGGGGCGCCTGGCACGCCCCCTTGCCAAGAACGGCTATGGGCAGTACCTGCAGCGTCTGCTCAACGACAGAGTTTATTGATCCACTATGCAAGTAATACGGCAAGCGATTCCAGATGTGGTGTTGATCGAACCGAAGGTGTTCGGCGACAGCCGCGGATTTTTCTTCGAAAGTTTCAACGAGCAGGTTTTCCGGGAGAAAACGGGCGTTGCCTGTACTTTCGTTCAGGACAATCACAGTCGTAGCACCAAGGGTGTTTTGCGCGGCCTTCATTACCAATTGCCGCCACGGGCCCAGGGCAAGCTAGTGCGCGTGGTACGGGGGGCCGTATTTGATGTGGCCGTGGACATCCGCAAGGATTCGCCGACGTTCGGGCAGTGGGTAGGTGCACTGCTGTCAGAAGACAACCACAAACAGCTGTGGGTACCCCCGGGGCTGGCGCACGGTTTTCTCGTACTTTCCGAGTCTGCAGATTTCCTCTACAAGACCACGGACTATTACAGCCCTGAGCATGAGCGCTGCATCCGTTGGGATGATCCACAGCTGGCCGTTGCCTGGCCCGAGGTGGATGTACCTGCTCAGCTGTCTGCCAAAGATCAGGCTGGGCGGCTGCTTGCCGAGGCGGAGCTTTGAGCTCTTCGGCTGTGACGCCAAGGGCCGCACTAGGTGCAGAGGATCAGCCGGCTCCACCCTTGCGAATTGCCATACTCGGTTCAAGGGGGATTCCCGCGAATTACGGCGGCTTTGAAACGTTTGCCGAGCAACTGGCGGTGCGACTTGCATTGCGGGGGTATCAGATCACGGTATATGCGGAGTCCGAGGATGCGCCGCCGAAGGACCGTGTTTATAAAGGGGTCAGGGTTAGGTTCCGGCGACGTCCGCGTTGGGGGGCCGCTTCGGTCTTGGCATATGACTGTGCCTGTCTCTGGGATGCATGCAAGGGATACGACTTGGTCTACATGCTGGGCTATGGAGCTGCGTGGGCTTGTTGGTGGCCACGGATATTCGGCGTTCCGGTCTGGATCAACGTGGATGGATTGGAGTGGGCACGCAGCAAATGGGGGCACGGTGCGCGCTTGTATCTCCGGGCTATGGAATGGTTGGCCACTCGTGTAGCTACGCTACTCGTGGCCGATGCTGAGGCCATTGCGCAGCGGTTTCGCCAGACACACCCGCGCGGTGCCCCCTGCACATTTGTTGCCTATGGTGCGGAGCTGATGCAGGCAGCGGATGTTGACGCCGCTCCTTTGGCGCAATGGGGCCTTCAGCCGGGCCAGTACATGCTCGTGGTTGCCCGCGCCGAGCCTGAGAATCACGTGCTCGAGATCATCGAGGGCTACACGCTGCAGGCCGGAAACTGGCCGTTGGTTGTTGTGGGTGACATCGGCGGTGCGACTGCATACCAGCAGCGCTTACGGCAATGTGCCAGCGATAAGGTGCGCTTCGTTGGCGGCATCTACGATGCCCAGCAACTTGCCAGCCTTCGCTTACATGCCGCCTGCCACCTGCATGGACACTCCGTAGGTGGGACTAACCCGTCCCTGTTGGAGGCAATGGCATGTGGAAATTGGGTGATTGCGCATGACAACCCCTTCAATCGCGAGGTGGCTCGCGAGACTGCGGATTACTTTTCTACCCCCGAGCAGTTGGCTCAATGTTTACAGCGTATGACTCTCGCTACCGCAGCGGAGCGTCAGGCGCGTCGAGATGCCGTTCGCGCTATCGTGGCACGGTTCTATGGGTGGGAGAGTATTGCCGATGCATATGAGCGGCTGATTGTGGAGCATTGCTCTGAATACTGACAACACCATTTTGGTCGAGGAGGCGGCTGTTATCCAGCCGCTGATCGATGTGCTTCTCGCGACCTACAACGGCGAGAGATTCCTAAGCGAGCAATTGGAATCGCTTTGCGCACAGTCGTATCGTAATTTCCGCTTGCTCGTAAGCGATGATGGCTCCTGCGACGCTACGCTGGCCATTGTGGAGAGTTTTGCTGCCAAATTGCCGTCCGGGTGTGTGCGCTGGGTGGAGAACCCACATCGCGGTTGTGGCCCTGCGCGCAACTTCGAAGTTCTGATGAGTGCGTCCCGCGGCGATGCTCTAGCCAACTGGGTGGCATTCTGCGACCAGGACGATGTCTGGCTGCATCAAAAACTGGAGCGCCTTGCTGAGGAGATGGGGCTACTAGAGGCCGAAGACCCGAACATCCCGTGTCTTGTGCATACGGATTTGCGTGTAGTGGACGATCAGCTCTGCACCATTGCTCCCTCGTTTGTGGTGCAGCAAGGGATCGACATTGAAAAGGTTTCTTTGCCAACGTTGCTCAGTGTCAATTGCGTTACGGGTTGTGCAATGATGGTCAACCGCGCTTTGCTGGATATCGCGTTGCCAATCCCTCGGGACGTCGTCATGCACGACTGGTGGTGTGCCCTCCTAAGCTGTGCGGGGCGTCGCTCGTTCATCGCCGAGTCACTTGTTCTTTATCGCCAGCATGGAGGCAACCAGATTGGAGCGAAGGGGCGTTCGTTGAACGACAGATTCGGCAGGGCGCTGCGAGACGGTAGAGCTACCTTGCGGCGCGTGATCGCCCTTGGTGGGGCGACTGTTCGGCAGGCGACAGCCCTCGAGATCCGCCTGCGAGATTCGGGCCGTCCGGCAACCGACGTCGAGACATACCTTCGGTGGAGGTCGCGGCCTTTGTGGGCGCGAGCGCTATCGTCCCGCTGCTACTATCAAGGGCCCACTCTTGACAATCTGTGTCGTCTGATACTCTGGTAGTCGCGGCAGGCCGCGGGACGATTTTGTAATTGACCCGTTGGGTTCTAGACGGCGGGCGCTTTCACACCAGACCTACATTATGTCGACTAAAGATGCGTTGCCCCCGGCCGTGAGTTTTGGGGGGGCGGTTATGCGATTGGGCGAGTCACTTGTGAACCAAGGGAGGCTCAGTGCGCGTGATTTGGATCGCGCATTGTCTGCCCAGCAAGAGATGGGCGGAATGTTGGGGCAGGTGCTTGTGCGTCTTGGTCTGGTTTCCGAGCTTGATGTCGGGCGTGCTGTTGCGCGACAGCTAGATTTACCTTTGATAGCTAGTTCCGATCTTCCTGTCCAGGTGCCCGAAGTGGATGGTCTTGTGCCTGAGTTTCTTAGGGCCCATTCGTTGTGTCCTCTGAAGGTGGACAAGGGGGAGTTGCACATCGCGATGCGCACGCCCCAAGACGCTTACTTGCGCAAGGCGTTGCATCTTGCGACAGGCCTGCAAGTGCGAGCGTATCTTGCTCTTGAAAGCGATATCGAAAAAGTCTTGACAGAAGTCGTTGAGGAGCTTGCCGAGAATGATTCCGACGAGGTCTCGGATGGAGGCGACTTCGTCGAACACTTGAAGGATCTGGCGAGCGAAGCGCCGGTGATTCGTTTGGTGAACACGATCATCGGCCGTGTCATTGATATGCGCGCCTCCGATATTCATCTGGAGCCCTTCGATGACGGACTGCACGTCCGCTACCGCGTCGATGGTGTCATCTCCACCGCCGAAATCGTGCCGCCCCGGCACAGTGCCGCGGTCAATTCGCGCGTCAAGCTGATGGCGCATCTGGACATTGCCGAGCGGCGCCTGCCGCAAGACGGGCGCATCAAGACGCGGGTCAAGGGGCGCGAACTCGACTTGCGTGTCTCCACCGTGCCTACGGTGCATGGCGAGAGCGTGGTCATGCGTGTGCTTGACCGCTCCAGCGTCCGCTTCAGCCTGGAGGAAATGGGATTTGCGCCCGGCACGCTCGAGCGCTTCAACCAGCTGCTCGCGCGGCCCCACGGCATCCTGCTGGTGACCGGGCCCACGGGTTCGGGCAAAACGACCACCCTGTATGCCGCGCTGTCCAAGATCGATGCCGACGCCCACAAGATCATCACGGTCGAGGAGCCGGTGGAGTACCAGCTGGAGGGCATCAACCAGATCCAGGTGCACACCCAGATCGGGCTGACCTTCGCGCGCTCGCTGCGCTCCATCCTGCGGCAGGACCCGGACATCATCATGATCGGCGAAATGCGCGACAGCGAGACGGCGCAGATCGCCGTGCAGTCCGCGCTGACCGGGCACCTCGTGCTGTCCACGCTGCATACCAACACCGCCGCAGGCGCTGTGGTGCGCCTTACCGACATGGGCGTGGAGCGTTACCTCATCACGTCGTCCGTGAATGGCGTGCTGTCCCAACGTCTCGTCCGGCGCCTGTGCCCGCACTGCCGCGCCCCCCACGCGCCCGATCCGACGGTTCTCAAGTCATCGGGGCTGTCGCGTTTCCTGGAGCCGGGCGCACCCATCTACCAGGCAGTGGGTTGCAGCCAGTGTCGCGGAACCGGCTATAGCGGCCGCACCGGAGTGCATGAGCTCCTGGTGATTGACGATGCCCTGCGTCGCGCGATCCTGGACGGTGCCGATGCGTCTGCACTTCATGCGCAGGCTGCTGCGTCGGGCATGTTGAGCCTCTACGAGGACGGCCTGCGCAAGGTGGCCCTGGGCGAGACCAGCCTCGATGAGGTGCTGCGCGTCACCGAGGACCAGTCTGATGCCTGAGTTCGCCTGGAAGGCCGCGCGCAGCGACGGACAGATGTCCGAAGGCCGCACCGATGCCGCCGCGCAGTCCGACGTCGTCCGGCAGTTGCGTGCCCAGGGGCTGGTGCCCGTGAGCGTGGTGCCAGCCGTGGCAGGCGTACCGGGTACGGTCAGCCCTGCCGGTATGCCGGCAGCGGCGGCAAGTCCGCGCATGTCCTTGTGGCGGCGCAAGACAGCACCCGGCGGCCCGGCCAATGCAGCAGATGTGCTGACGCTGACCACCGAGCTGTCCATCATGCTGCGCGCCGGGTTGTCGCTGGACAACGCGTTGCGGGTGCTCATCGGCATGTCGCACAAGCCCTCGGTGTCGGCCATCACGGGCCAGATCCTCGAAGACGTCAAGGGCGGCCTGGCCTTGAGCAAGGCCCTGAACCGCCATCGCGAGCTGTTTGGAGACTTCTATATCAACATGGTGCGCTCCGGCGAGGCCAGCGGCCAGCTGGGCTCTGTGTTCGAGCGCCTGGTCGAACACATGGAACGCCTGCGCGCCCTGCGCGAAAGCGTCATCTCCGCGGCAATCTACCCGGCCATCCTGCTGGGCGTGGCGGTACTCTCGCTGGCGGCCATGCTCGGCTTCGTCGTGCCGCAGTTCGAAACCCTGTTCAACGATATGGGTGATGCGCTCCCAGCGCCCACGCGCTTTGTCATGCAGCTGGGCCAGTTGTTCACGCAGTACGGGTGGCTCATGGCCATTGTGGCTTTCTTCGGGGGGTGGGCATTGCGCAACTGGTGGCGCTCGCCGGCCGGCCGAAAATGGTGGCAAAACCGGGCCTTGGGCTTGCCTGTATTGGGTCGACTGCTACATAGATATGACCTCACCCTGTTCTCGCGGTCCCTGGGGACCCTGCTGGGTAACGGCGTGCCGCTCATCGCAGCGCTGAACATTGCCACCGAAACCGTGGGCAACGTGACTTTGCGCGGCGCTCTGGCCCAGGTGGCCCCCCGCGTGAAAGACGGCACCAAGGTGGTGGATGCGCTGGGCGCCACCGGCATTTTTGAACCATTGGCGATCAACCTGGTCCGAGTAGGGGAAGAGACCGGCCGCATCGGTCCCATGCTGCTCGAGCTGGCCCATATCTACAACCGAGACGTCGAAACCGGTATAAAGCGGGCCCTGACCATGCTGGAGCCGCTCCTGATCCTGGTGCTTGGCCTGCTGGTCGCGTCGATCATCGTGTCGATCCTGCTGGGCATCCTGTCTGTCAATGACCTTGCAGCCTGAGGCTGCACACATCATCTATGCAAAAGCTATCTGTTTTCATGTCCAGGTTTTCGTCCGCTACACCCAGGGCCCGCGTCCGTGGCTTTACGCTGATTGAGCTACTGGTGGTGCTGGCCATCCTCACGCTGCTGGCGGGCCTGGTGGGGCCGCGCGTGCTCAACCAGCTGGGCGGTGCCAAGAGCAAGACTGCAGGGGTGCAGATCGCCGACCTGGAAAAGTCGCTGGAACTCTTCAAGCTGGACGTGGGGCGCTTCCCGACGACCGAGGAAGGCCTTCAGGCACTTTCGGTCAAACCCGCCAGCGCCAATGGCTGGAACGGTCCGTACATCAAGGGTTCGGTCCCCAATGACCCATGGGGTAAGCCCTACAAGTACACCAGCCCCGCAGCGGGAGGCGGCGTTGAGATCCTTACGCTAGGTGCCGACGGCGCAGCGGGTGGCGATGGAGAGAACGCAGACGTCCGCAACCAGCAGTAAGAATGGGCCACCGGGTCGCCGTTCCCACTGCCACCGTGGGCAGCAATGCCGGGGTGTGGCGTGGCCGTGCGCGTTTCGGCAGCCGGGGCTTCACGCTGGTGGAACTGCTGGTGGTGTTTGCCATTGCGGGGCTGCTGGTCGGCATCGCGCCCATCGCTTTTGAAAAGCTGCGCGAATCGTCCCAGTACCGGGGTACTTTGCGCGCCGTCATCACCGACCTGCGCCGCGCCCACCAGCTGGCCACCACCGAAGGCCGGGCCGTCAGGTTCCAGATGGATCTTGCCCAGCGGCAATTCGGCCTGCAAGGTGCAGTGCCCACGGCGCTGCCCTCGGCGCTGACAGTGCGCGCCACCGTCGGCAGTACCGAACTGTCCCCGCGCGACGTGGCCAGCATCCTCTTCCTGCCCGACGGCGGTGCCACGGGCGGCACGTTTGACCTGGTGCGCCCGTCTGGCTCAGGTACCCGGCTGCGGGTGGACTGGCTCACCGGCCGCGTAGAGCATCAGCCGCTGGCGCCATGAGCTTCGCCTGCGCCGTGGGGCGCCAGCCGCAGCGCGGCCTTTCCCTGTTGGAGCTGCTGGTGGCCTTTGCCATCCTTGCGCTGTCCCTGGGGCTGCTTTACCGCAGCATGGGCGCCAGCGCCCGCAGCGTGGCCGACATGGGCTACCAGCAGCAGGCGGCCTTGCTGGCGGAGTCCCTGCTGGCCAGCCGCGATTCCGTTTCCGTCGAGGGGTGGAACGAGTCCGGTACGCGCGAAGGTTTCGATTTTCGGGTTGCCAGTGCGCCGTACGTTCAGGGGCTCAATCGCACCATGCCTGCGCCCGCGGCCACCACACCAGGCGCCACCGTGCTCCACGAGGTACTCATCACCATCAGCTGGCTGGACGGCACCCGCCGCCAGTCGCTCAAAGTTCGCACCCTGCTGCCCCAGCGCAAGCCCGATCCGCTGGAGGCTACGCGATGACCGCTCCCTCGCAGCGCCCACGCGGTTTCACGCTGGTCGAGATGCTCGTGTCGGTGGCACTGCTGGCCGTCATCATGGTCGCCCTGGGCGGTGCGCTGCGTACAGTGGCCCAGACCGAAGACCGCGTCGATCAGCGTCTGGACCGCGCAGACGACATGCGCAACACGGTGGCCATGCTGCGCCAGGTGCTGGGTCGGGTTTCTGCCCGCAAGGTACCTGCGCCAGCGGGCAATACGGGCGAGGTCGTGCAGTTTCGCGCCATCGCATCCGGCATCGAATGGGTCGGCATCATGCCCGCCCGGCCCGGGGTAGGGGGGCGACACTTTTTTCGCCTTCAGGTGGAAGACATCGCAGGCGCGCGTGAACTGGTGCTGCGGTTCGCACCCTGGAGCGAGGCGGTGGGTGCCGCACCTGACTGGCAGCGCGCCGACTACCGCGTGCTGGGCCACCGCATCGGTCAGATGTCGGTGCAGGCGCAGGGGCGTCCCGCTGCCGGTGCGCCCCCGCCGGGCTGGCCGCAAGGGTGGGTTCCCGGTTGGCCGGTGGCAGAGCAATTGCCAGAGCGCGTGCAGCTGGAGCTGTCTGACGAGCGCGGCGCGTGGCCGCCCCTCGTCATCCCGCTGTTTGCGTTGACCCAGGGCACGGGCGCTGGCGGCGGCTTCTCCATCGGTGGGAGCAGCTGATGCGCGCTGCCCTACTGCCCTTTGTATCCGCCCCAAGGGCTCCAAGCGAACCCCCGCCCCAGCGCGGCCTGGCCCTCATCGCCGTGCTCTGGATCGTGGCCGCTCTCAGTTTGTCGGCCACCGGGCTCATCTATTCCGCCAAGCAGGAGATCCGCACGGCGGCGCGCCAGCGCTCCACGGTTGCCGCCAATGCCCTGGCCGACGCCGCTCTGCGGCTTGTTTTGCAACAGCTTGTCGCAGAGGCCACCCCTCCCACCGGCCGCTGGACGCAGGCCAGCGTCGAGTTTGCAGGGGCGGTCATCAACGTGCAGTTCCACGGGCTCAATGGGCTGATTGACATCAACAACGCACCGCCTGCCTTGCTTGCCGCACTGTTTCAGCACGCAGGCAACATACCCCCGGGTGCTGCCGAAGCCCTGGCCGCGGCGGTGGTCGAGTGGCGCAAACGCCCCGGTCCGGCGGGCCGGCCAGTGGGGTTTGACGCACCTGAAGACCTGCTCCAGGTGCCAGGCTTCGACTATGGCCTTTATGCTAGGATCCAGCCCCTTGTCTCCGCGTCCCTCCGGGGCGGCGGGCTTGTCAACCCCGAGGCGGCCAGCGTGGCCGTACTGACGGTTCTGGCCCAGGGCAACGCCGCCCTGGCGTCCCAGCTGTCGGCAGCACGAGAAAATTCACCCCAGGCCATGGATTCGACCCAGCTCAACGCCGCCTTCAAGGACTCATCGGCGGGCCGCGCGCTGCGCATGGTGGCCACGGTGCCGCTGGGCGAGGCAGTGGTCCTTCAGCGCACCTGGACAGTCGCCCTGGGCGCGCCGGGCGCCACGGCGCTGCCCTGGCGGGTGCTTGACCAGTACCACGCGATTGCCGCCATGCCTGCCCTTCCTGGCGTTCCTGCCACTGGCCCCCGCTGATTCAACGTTCATTCGCACGCTGTATGGCAACCCTTCAAAACGATGCTCGCCTGTTCGGGCTGGATCTTTCCGGCCTGGGCTCCGAGCTTCAACGCGCCTGGCGCGGCATGGCCCTGTGGCCCGTGTTCGCCTGGCTGCGACCCGAGCCCGCGGTGCTGTGGCGGCGCGCTGACGGTCGCGAGCAGCTGTACCGCGGCCCGCGCAGGCCACTGGTCACGCTTTCGCGCAGCGGCCGCGCCGCGCGGTTCGAAGCGGTCGAGATCCCCGAGTCGCTGCTGCTGCGGCATTCCATTCAGCTCCCGCAGCTGCCTGCCGATGCCTTGCAAGGTGCACTCGAGCTGGCGGTGCAAGGCCTGAGCCCGTTTCCGGCCGGCGATCTGCTGTGGGCAAGGCTGGACAAGGCTGGCAGCCCGATGGCCTCCGCCGTACGTGCCCAAGGCATACCGGTGGTGATCACCTCCCGCCCGCTCGTGAAGTCTTACCTCAGCGAGCGTGCCGTTCCTTCGGCCTCGGGCGGCAAGCCGGTGGAGGCATGGGTTGACGTGCCAGGCTGTCTGCCTGTGGAACTACCCGGCTTTGGCCAAGCCCAGCGCCACCGCGACCGCCATCGCAAGCAGCAGGTCAACCTCGTGTTATTGATGCTGGCGCTGCTGCTGCTGAGTGCCATTGCGGTAACACCCAGCCTGCAGTTGCGCGAGCGCGCACTCGACGCACAGGCCCGGTACGCCAGCCTGCAGGCCGAAGTGACGCCCGTGGTGCGGCAGCGCGAATCTTTTGTCCGTGCCGAGGGGCTGCTCAAGGGGCTCGCCGATGCCGCCGGCCCTTCTTCCTCGGCACTGCAGATCATGGAAATGATCACCAAGGCGCTGCCCGACGACACCTCCCTGCAGTCGCTCCAGATCACCAACGCTGAAAACGCGGGCAAGTTGCCCAAGGTGCTGCTGACGGGGCAGGCCGCCAATGCCGCCGCGCTGATGCAGCAGCTGGGCAGCCAGCCGGGCTTTCGAGACGTGCGTGCCCCTAGCGCAGCAGTCAAACCCCTGGGTGCCATCAAGGAGAGCTTCACCATCGAGCTGGTAGTTGACGTGGCTGCCGCCAACCCCGCAGCGCCCGCTGGCTCTGCTGCTGCTGCTGCTGCTGCGCCTGCCAACGGCAGCGCACCCGCTGTACCCGCTGCACCGGCCGCTGCACCAGCCGCCGCAGCTACAGCAGCAGCACCTGCCGCTTCGGCGGCTGCCGCCCGTGCAGCCGCCAGCGCCCCTGCGGGAGCCAAACCATGACCGTCACACAGATTCGCCAGGCCGTGCTGCAGGCCATCACTGTGGCCGTTGTACTGGCCGTGCCAGCCGGCGCAGGCTGGTGGGTGTGGACCAAGCACCAGTGGGCCACCGCCCAGCTCGCCCAGCTCGAACCACGCTATGCGCGCCTGGCAGGTCTGCAGCAAAGCAAGGACAAGCTGGCCCAGGCAGAAGCTTCGGCCAGGGCACTGCTGGGTGCCCACGCCTACCCGGCCGAGCAGGACGCACTGCAGTCGGGCAACGACGCACAGCAACGCATCCGCACCCTGTTTGCCGACAGCAAGCTCGACATCGGCAGCATCCAGGTGCTGCCGCCAAAAGAGCAGGGCGGTTTTGACCGCATCGGCATCGTCCTGCAGGTCGAGGGCGATCTCACCGGCCTGCAAAACGCGCTCACCCTGCTCGAAAAGCAGTCGCCCACGGTGTGGCTCGACAGCGCCTCCATCCAGACCGTGGGCGTGGTCAAGCCCAAGATGGCCCAACGCCTTTCGGCGCGCCTGAGCTTTTCGGTGTGGAGGGTACGCTCATGATGGCCATGCGAATCTTGCTGGCACTGGTGCTGGCCCTTGCCGCCGGCCTGACGGCGCTGTGGCTGGGCCCCGACGCCAAGCCCCGTAACCACAGCTGGGTGCCACCTGCACCGCTGGCGCCCGAGATCACTGCCCCCAGCGCCCCGGCGGGACTGGATGCGCGTGCCCCGGCAGGTGCCGGCGCGTACTTCGCCATCCTCGACCGGCCCATGTTTGCCCCCGACCGCCGCCCGCCGCCCCCGCCAGACGCCAAGCCTGCCGAGCCTCCACCCGACCCGCTGGCCGGGCTCACGCTGTTCGGCGTCTTCACGGGTTCGGATTTCAGCGGCATCGTGGCCCGCATCAACGACCGCGTGCGCCGCGTGCGCGTGGGCGAGCCGTTGGGTGAATGGACGGTGCAGGGTGTCGAAGGTCGCTCCGTGACCTTTGCGCGCGGCGATGAGACCCGCACCGTGCAACTGGTGCATGCCTATGGCCAGCGCCTTCCGGCCCCGCCCGGCAGCGGTACCCCTGCGGCGGCCGCTCCATCGGGCCGGCCCGATCTCGCCTCCATACAGCAGCAAGACCAGGACGCTGCGCGCGAGCGCCTTCGCCAGCGCAATGAACTGTTTCGCAAGGCGGGCCTGCCGCCTGTCAAGGAATGAACACTGTGAAGAACATGGCCACCACATTCAACCGCGGGTTCGCAACCTGGGCCGCACTGGCGGCGCTCTGTGCCGGGGTTCCGGCCTGGGCCCAGTCGCCAACGCAGCCCGGCGCTGCCGAGCTTGCGCCCGTGACCCCTTCTGCCCCCACCTCTGCCGCCATGCCTGCCGCTACACCTGCGGCAACGCGCCCGGCTCCCGCGCAACCTCTTGGCGTATTGCCTGGTACGCGGCCTGCAGTGGCGGGAATACCCGGAGCGCCCGCAGACGATGCCCCCGCCGTGCAGGAGCCCCGCATTATCCGCGGCTCGGATGCCGTGCTGGCCCCCGCACGCCCTTTTGCGCCCCTGCAAGGTGGCAACACCAGCTTCAAGTTTGAAGAAGCTCCCATCGCCGAATTTGCCACCATCGTCCTCAAGGACGTGATCAAGGCCGACTACGTGCTGCACCAGCCCATCGTGGGCTCGGTCACCCTGTCTACCGGCGGCGAGGTGTCGCCCGACCAGGCCGTGCTGCTGCTCGAAAGCGCCCTGCAGGCCAACGGTCTGGTCATGGCCCGCGACACCCGTGGCACTTACCACGTGGGCAAGCCCGAAGTAGTGCGCGGCATCGTGCCCGCCGTGCGCCAGGCAACGCCCGGCACACCGCTGCCGCCGGGTATTGGCGCCATCGTGGTCAAGCTCAACTACATCGGCGCGTCTGAAATGGCAGCCATCCTGCGCCCCATGGCCGGGGCCGACGGCATCATGCGGGTAGACAACCTGCGCAACATCCTAGTGCTGGCGGGCAGCCGCACTCAAGCTGAGGGCTGGCTCGACCTGGTCGCCACCTTCGACGTCGACCTGCTGAAGGGCATGTCGGTAGGCGTGTTCCCCCTCAAACACGTATCGGTGCGCGAGGTCGAAACTGCGCTCGCCCTGTTGTCGGGCAGCCCGGCTGCTGCAGCAGCGCCTGCAGCAGGCCAGCCAGCCCGGCCTGGTGCCGGTGGCACCGCCAGCGCATCCAGCGCCGGGGCAGGGGCCGTGGCACCCAGCGATTCCAGCCCGCTGTTCGGTGCCTTCCGCGTGATGCCCATCGAGCGCCTGAACAGCATTATGGTCGTCACGCCGCGCGCGGCTTATCTGGAAGAAGCCCGCCGCTGGATCGAAAAGCTTGACCAGCCCGGCGGCAACAGCGCTGAACCCCAGCTTTTCATCTACCAGGTGCAAAACGTCAATGCGCGCCACCTGGCGTCGGTGCTCAGCGGCATATTTGGCGGCACCGGCGCAGCAGGGCAGGGCCCCAGCGGCGTGGCCCCCGGCCTGACCAGCGCAACCGGTAACTCGCAGGGCGGCTTCAACGCTTTTGGCAATACCACCGGCAATGCCTTCGGCAGCAGCATGGGCACGGGTACCACCGGCTTTGGCGGCACTGCCAACCGCTTGGGCACCACCGGCTTTGGCAATACGCTGGGCAGCGGTACCAGCGCCCTGGGCGCGCGCACCGGCACCCAGCAAAACCTGGGTGCGGCAGGCACGCAAGGCCAGGGTGCGGTGGCTGCCAACATCGGCGGCATCCGCGTGATGGCCGACGAGCTCAACAACTCGGTGCTGGTGTGGAGCACCAAGGCCGAATACAACAAGATCGAAGCCACCCTGAAGCGGCTCGACCTGCCGCTGACCCAGGTGCTCATCGAAGCCAGCATTGTCGAAGTCACCCTGAACGACGACCTGGAGTACGGCTTGCAGTGGGCCTTTAACGACAGCCGCTCGGGCACCGACTACACCGGCCGGGGCGTGCTCAGCAACGCCGGGGCCGGGGTGCTGGGCCCGGCGCTGGCCGGTTTTTCGTACACGCTGAGGAACCCTGCGGGCAACGTGCGCGCGGTGCTCAATGCGCTGAGCAAGAAAACATCGGTCAAAGTCATCTCCAGCCCATCCCTGATGGTGCTGGACAACCACTCAGCCTCCATCGCCGTAGGCACGCAAACCCCCATCCAGGCAGGTGAAACGGTTACCACCGACGGCATCATCCGCACCAGCATCCAGTACAAGGACACCGGGGTCAACCTCATGGTCACGCCCTCGGTCAACGCGGGCAATGTGGTCACCATGCAGGTCGACCAGTCGGTCACCGACGTGGGTGAGAAAGACGTTGTGAGCGGCCAGCGGGCGTTCTTGCAGCGCCAGCTCTCCAGCAAGCTGGCGGTGCGCTCGGGCGAATCCATCGTCATGGGCGGCCTCATCCAGAGCAACAACACCACGTCCAAGTCGGGCCTGCCCATCCTGCACAATCTTCCCTTGGTGGGCAGTCTGTTTGGCTCCACCGTCAACAACGGCACCCGCACCGAGCTGCTGGTGGTCATCACCCCCCGCGTGGTGCGCACCGATGTCGACATCCGCGAAGTGAGCGACGAACTGCGCGACCGCCTGCGCGGCCTAACTTCCGTATTGCCACCGCGCCAGCCCTAACTGCGGCAGCGCCTGCGCCGTGGCGCTGCGCCCGCCCGTTATGGGTTAGCCAAGGCCCCTTGCTCCAGCCCCCGGCTTGCAGCTGGGCCATTGAAACCGCCAGCAACATATATATGTAAGCGCGTGCAAAGTAGCCCGTTTTGAAAGCCGGGCGCTGCATTTTTGGGTTTTTACCCGCTGATCCCCTCACCTCAAGGAGCTACTGGTAATGAACTTCATGATCCATCGCAACAAAACCACTGGTGGCCGCTTGGCCCTGGCAGCCGTGCTGGCCGCCGCGGCGCTGGCCTCCACCGGCTGCGCCAGCATGGGTGGTGCTGGCGCCACGCCCGAGGCCCAGGTGGCCCAGCTGGCCAACCAGCGCTGGGGCCATCTCATCGCTGGTGACTGGCAAAAGGCGTACAACATGCTCACGCCCGGCTACCGCAACTTGCACGACCTGCGCGAGTACCAAGGTCAGTTCAAGGGCGCCGTGCAGTGGAAGAAGGCCGAGGTGGCCAGCACCACCTGCGAGCCCGAAAAGTGTGAGGTACGCATCGAACTGACCGTCGCATCGCCCTTTGGGCGTGGCAAAGGCGACACAATCAGCACCTTCTTTAACGAAACATGGTTGAAGGAAGGTGACCGCTGGTACTATTACGAGAAGCCCTGACGCGCAGGCGGCAGTGGCGGGATGTGCAACAGTGGTTGCCAAGGGTTCGGTAGCTACCGGACTGTTGGTGGCAGGTTTGCATGCTCTGCTGGGCTTGATCTGTGTGTCAGCACCAGTTCATTGGGAAGGGAGACTGTCCTATCGAGTGACCGTTTTTTAAGCTTGTGGGGTCGCCTGTTGCTTTTTATCGACAACTGCTTGCGGCCGGTGGGCTCCATAGGCTAATTCCAAAGACCCTGTGCTAACATTTCGAAGCGTAAACAATCCTGGTAGTTGCGCTTACCAACTTTCTTAACGGAGTTTTGAATGAAAAAAAGTATTCTCTCTGCAAGCATTGCTGCCATGATTGGTGGTCTGGGCTTTGCTGGCTTGGCTAACGCTGGTGTGCACGTTCCTGCAGGTAACGCAGCAAACGCTCTGAGTATCAACGAAGCCGGCATCGGCCACATTCTGGTGGTGCCTTACTTCACGACCCAAGGCTCGAACGCTACGCTGTTGAACATCACCAACACCGACACCGTTAACGGCAAGCTGGTGAAGGTTCGTTTCCGCGGTGCTTCGAACTCTGACGACATTTTTGACTTCACGCTCGCTCTGTCGCCAGGCGACGTCTGGGCAGCCAAGGTCAGCCAAGGTGCTGATGGCCGTTCGCAACTGGAAACCGCCGACAAGTCGTGCACGCTTCCGGCCTTTGTTGCAACGCAAAAGAATTCGTTCCCTACGTCGCGTCTGAACCCCGCGTTCACGGATGTGCAAAAGGCTAACGAAACCCGCGAAGGTTACGTTGAAATCTTGGCTATGGCCAATATCTTCAAGGCTGGTGTGGCCGATCAAGCTGTCGGTGGTATCACCCCTGCAACCAGCCCGGTGTTCACGGCTATCAAGCACGTTAATGGCGTCGCTCCTTGCACTGCCACTGTGCTGGATACGTTCAAGACCGACACTACGGCTCTGACCGGTGCTGCTACCAGCGCTGCGGCCAAGGGTCTGACCAACCCGACGGGCGGTCTGATGGCTAATTGGACCATCATCGACGTTGTGAAGACTGCTACGTTCTCGGGTGCTGCAACTGCCATCCGCGCTACTGGTGCTGGCGCAGCTGACGTGAATGCTAACCTCGTGTTCTTCCCACAGTCGGATGATCTGGCCACGACCACAGCCGGCTTGAATATCAACGAGCTGACAGCGGACCCGCTGCTGCGCAGCGCAAACCGCGTTGCCACTGATGCTGCCACGGGTTCAGTCGGTGCAGTAACCAGCACGACTCCCTTCATCGCTGCTTCGTACTACGATCTGCCTGATCTGTCGACGCCTTACGTTTCTGCCCTGTCCGCTACTGCTCCTATCGAGCAGGCGCACGAGCTGACCCGTGTGATCGCTGCGAAGAAGGTTGTCAACGAGTACCTGACCACGACTAGCATTGCCGCTACGACTGACTGGGTGTTCTCTATGCCTACCCGTCGCTACAACGTGGCAGTGAACTACCGCTTCACCAGCCCACTGAGCACGAACAGCCGTGTTTACACGGATTGGAATGCTTCTACGACCGCTGCAGTGTCGAACTTCTTCTCCGCCGCCAATACCTCGTTGGTGAACGGTCAAGTTTGCGTTGCTGCGGACACGGGTGCCAACGGTGTGAACCAGTGGGACCGCGAAGAAACGACTACTTCTAGCCAGTTCGTCATCTCGCCCGGTACGGTGACTTCGATCCGTTTCTGCGGTGAAACGTCCGTGCTGGCTATCAACAACGGCACGAACACAGCCTCTGGCTCGCTGTCGGCTTCGGTGGCTCTGCAAAACCTGAACGTGAATGCAAACGAAGGTTGGATCAGCTTGGGTACCTCGGGTCTGGCACTCCGTACTGGTGTTGGTCCTGAAGTGTTCTCGACTACTGCCACCAAGGGTCTCCCAGTACTGGGCGCGGCTTTCGCCAAGTCCACCTCTTTTGGCGCAGTGTGGCCACACCGCTTCACCCGTTAATTCGGTTGGTTAGCGCATAACGAGCCGCTTCGGCGGTTCATTAAAAAAGGCGGGAACTTCCCGCCTTTTTTTTTGATCAGGGAGCTTAGCCTGCTGATGCCTGTAGATCTCGTCACAGATGCGGACCACGACAGGACTCCATTCGTAGCAGGCTGGCTCGCCTCTTCTTCACACCATTCACTGTCTATGCTCTTTGAACACCGTATTTCAGCGCTCATGCGCTTCGCCGCCGTATTCGCTGTTAGCGTGCCCCTCGCGTCCGTAGTCCATGCAGCCGATGCTTTCGGCCAGGGCGTGATCATCGAAGCGCAAGGTGTAGCCATCACGGTCCACGACCTTGATGCAGAAATCATGAAGGCACCGCCCGAAGTGCGGGCAGGCCTGTTTACCCGCAAGGAAGCCTTGGCCCAATTGGCATCCAACCTCCTGATGCGCCGTGTACTCGCCAAGCAGGCTGAAACCTCCGGTGCTGCCAACACGCCAGTGTTTAAGGCTGCTGTGCAGCTCAGCCGCGATCGTGTTCTGTCTGATGTGCAGTTAGCCCGAATGGACCAGATCAACAAGCCGACCGACGCTGCGTTGGAGCAACGCGCACAGGAAATTTATCGTGCTGATGCCGCCCGCTTCGAAATTGCCGAAGAGGTGCAGGCCAGCCACATCCTTGTTCTGGCGACTGAAGCAGACGCCGAACAAAAGGCTGCGCAAATCCTGGCCGACCTAAAGGCGGGCAAGGATTTCGCCGAGCTGGCCAAGGCCAAATCGCAAGACCCGGGCAGTGGCTCCAAGGGCGGCGACCTCGGCTACTTCAAGCGCGGCCGCATGGTCAAAGAGTTTGAAGATACCGCCTTCAAGATGAAAGTGGGCGACGTTAGCGATGTCATCAAGAGCCAGTTCGGCTTCCATATTATCAAGGTGACAGACCGCAAAGAAGCGGGCAAGCAGCCTTTCGAGCAAGTACGTGAGACTCTGATTGCGGAAGCAAGCCAAAAGATCTTGAACGAGGCCCGCATCAAGGCGGGTGAGGCCATCATGAGCCGGGCCAAAGCGAACCCCGAAGCGCTGGACGCCTACGTGGCGAGCCAGCCGAAGGCGAACTGACTGATGACAATTTCCGCCTTCTGACCGACTACCGAGGTACCCAGAAGCCATGTGGCAAGACTTGCGCTCGGCATGGGCGATGCGTTCCCTGCTGGGCGTGATGGTGTGGCGCGAGCTGGCTGCGCGCCACTCGGGCACCGCAGGTGGGCTGGTATGGGTGTACGCGCAACCGCTGCTCACCGTGGCGGCGTACTACCTCGTGTTTGATGTGGTGTTCGCGATGCGCCTGGGCGATGCCGCACCCACCAAGGCGGTGGGCACCTTCCTGATTGTGGGCATGCTACCCTGGCAGGCCTTTTGCGAGGCGCTGGGCCGTGGCACCAGCAGCCTGATCGACGCCGGACACCTGCTGCAAAAAAACGCGCTGCCGCCAGTGCTGATGGTGCTACGCACCGTGTTGGCCAGCGCAGCGGTCTACATGCCGCTGCTGGTGCTGCTGGCGCTGGCATACACGCCCCTGCACCGTGGCGCACCGGCACTGCTCAGCCTGCCTCTGCTGCTGGTCACGCAGTTTGCGCTGGCCTTTGTGCTGGCCTATGCGCTGGCCATCATGGCGGCGGCCCTGCGCGACACGGTGCAACTGGTCACGTTTGCGCTGTCGGTGGGCGTGTTCCTGTCGCCCATACTTTTCCCTGCGACCTTGTTCCCTGAAGACTGGCGCTGGCTGCTGTGGCTCAACCCCATGACGGCTTGGGTGCTGGCGTACCAGAATGTGCTGCTGCAGGGCCTGTGGCCCAGCTGGCAGTCCTGCGTGGGCATGGCAGCTTGGCTGGCAGGCGCTTGCGCGGTGCTGTCGCCCCTGCTGCGCCGCAGCCGCGATGAACTGGTGGACTGGCTATGAACCACCCACCGTCGGCAACCGCCAACCAAGCTGCCACACCGCAGGGCGGGGCTTCGGCGCCCGCGCCAGTACTGGATGTGCGGGGCTTGGGCAAGGGCTACAAGCTGTACGACCACCCACGCCAGCGCCTGCGCGCGCTGATCACAGGTGCCGCATTGCACCGCAGTCATTGGGCCCTGCGCAACGTGAGCTTTCAGCTGCACCCCGGCCAGTGCCTGGGCGTAGTAGGCAACAACGGCGCGGGCAAAAGTACGTTGCTTAAGTTGTTGGCGGGCACGCTGCAGCCCACCGAGGGCGCGGCGCAGTGCCGTGGGCGCGTTACGGCCATCCTGGAACTGGGCGCAGGTTTTCACCCCGACTTTTCGGGGCGCGACAACCTGCGGTTTGCGGGCGGACTGATCGGGCTGGATGCCGCCACCATCGCCGAGCTTGAGCCCGAAATCATTGCATTTTCGGAGCTGGGCGACGCCATTGACCGCGCGGTAAAAACCTATTCGTCTGGCATGGTGGTGCGCCTGGCGTTTGCACTCGTCACCGCCGTGCAGCCCGAACTGCTGATCGTGGACGAAGCACTTGCCGTGGGCGACCAGAACTTCCAGAAAAAATGCGTGGAGCGCATTGAGGAATTTCGGCGCAACGGCTGCACCATTTTGTTTTGCTCGCACAGCCTGTACCACGTGCGTCAGCTGTGCGACGTGGCGCTGTGGATGGAGCACGGACAGGTGCGCCAGTTTGGCACCACCGAGGCGGTTCTGGCATCGTACGAGGCCAGCCTGCGGCAGCAGACCCAGTTGCAAGCGAACAGCTCAGTGTCAACGCAGTTGCAGGCCGGTACGCCCACCTGGCCCGGTGCGGATGGTGGCTCGCAACCGACTGGACTGGCACAAGACGGGGCGGATGCCCCCCCCTTGCCTGCTTCGCCGCGTAGTACAGACCAAGCCTATGCCAATGACCCAGCCGCCGGTGCCTGCGAAAGCGAGAGCGGCAGCTTTGCCAGTGGTGGCACGGGCCCGCGCCCAAAAGCACCTGCCGTAGCCGCGCACATCGTGGCGGTAGATGTGGCGAACCTCGACACCTCCACACCTCCCTTGCTGCGCGCGACCGACCTCGCGGTAACGGTGCGCGCCCGCACCGCACCCGGTGACGCAGCCCCCAGCATCGGGGTCATGCTGGAGCAATCGCACGGCGTGGGCATTACCTCGCTGGCCTCCCACGTAGAGGGTGCCGTGCCGCGCCAGCTGGCCGAAGGACTGTGGGAGATTACGCTCACCTTTCCCGATCTGCCGCTGCACACGGGCGAGTACGTGGTAAGCGCCTACCTGTTTGACGCCAAGGGCCTGGTGGTGTGCGACGAGTGGAAGGCTTGCACGACCTTTACGTTTGTGTACCCCACCCAAACCCCCGGGCTTCTGCGGCTGCCCCACTTCTGGAGCTGAGGCGCATGGGCCTGCACATCAGGCGACGCCTGCGCCGCCTGCGTACCGAATGCAAAGATGCCATCGAGCTGGTGGCCCTGCCCGCGCTGGCCGCAGCGCTTCCCTGGCCTCTGGCCTACCGCGTCGCACGGCGCATTCTGGCGTGGGTGCCAGCCTACCGCGGCGCAGCCGTGCAGGCGCTGGCCGAATACAAGGCACGCTGCGCGGTAGTCGACGAGCAGGCCTGGCTGATGCACCGCCGCTTGGTAACCTGGACAGACCACGCCGACCACTACCTTGCCCGAACCCAGCGGGATGGCTGGATGGACAAGCACTTGGACGTGCAGGGCGAATGGCCCCTCGCAGGCAAGGCGGCGTTGCTGCTCACGTTTCACTGGGGCGCAGGCATGTGGGGCCTGCGCCACGCCGCACGGGCCGGCCTGCTACCACGGGCGCTGGTGGCATCCACCGAAGGGGCTCCGTTTTTGGGCCGCGCGGTACTGGGCTGGTACGCCCGCGCGCGTACGGCCACGGTCAAAGCGGCGTTGGGCTGCGAGCCACTGGACGTATCAGGCAGCCTGCGCCCGGCCATCAAGGCCTTGCGGGCTAGTGGTCAGGTACTGGCGGCCATCGATGTGCCAGCAGACCAGGCGGCCAGCGCTGAATCCATTGCCCTGCTGGGTTTGCCGGCCGCCGTACCGCGCGCACTGCACCGGCTGGCGGTAGACCAGAAAGTGCCGGTGTACGTGTACCTCACGGGGTTTGACGCTGCCACCGGTCAGCGCACGCTCAGGATCGTGTCGCTGGGGGTACACGACGACGTTACCACGCTGATCAATGCTGTGTTTGCGCACTTGGAGCAGGCGCTGCGCGAAGACCCGGCGGCCTGGCACTTCTGGACCGAGGCCCCGCGCTTTTTCAGGAGAGCCTGATTTGGCTGCACCGTCGCGCTGACGGGCAGGGCGCCCAACGCAAGATTCTTCTGTCAGATTCAGACCACCCTGGAGAACCGAATTGGGTTGTACGCGGAAACAGCCGGGCAGTTGACGATGGACAACGAGCCGGCCCCAGAGGACGAAGGCCCCCGTGATGTTCGCCGTGAGCCCTGTGGTGTTGCACATGCCAACCAGCCCCTGCGCAGCTGTCTAGGAGCCTGTCGAACTTGGAAATCGTCGACTGCAAAGCGGCCACACCGGTCCATTTTCACCGTCTTTTTGCCCCATAGCCGGGCTGTGAGGCTGCAAATCCGGCGAAAACTATCCTCGCTGGGGCCGTTTTTCGCTTTCGATGCTCCAAGTCCGACAGGACTCCTAGTCCTAGCCAAAGCGCTACGCCCGTGAGCAACAGGTTGCAAAGTGCTGCAAAGGCTGGATAAACCTCCTTCCGGCAGGTCAAGGCGGTGAATCGAGCGCAAAGCTAGACTGGGCGTAACTTTCAACGGATTTGCACGAGTCACCAAATGGGTGAAGCAAAAAGACGGCAGTCTGCCATGCAGACACAGACTGCACAGGCCATGGCATTGAACACGCCCGGGGGCCGTATCCATGTGCAGTGGGACCACCAGGCCAGTGACACCCCCAACGCGCACCTGGTTTTTTTTGCCGAGTTTTTGTGCGCCACCGGTGTCAAGGAGTCTTGGGTCAAGAGCTGCCCGCTGGCATACGCCAGCCGCAACGCGCCCAACAAACAAGACGTGCTGCGCACCTGGCTGCTGGCCATACTGGCAGGGCACAACCGCTATGCCTACATCGTCGGCCCTGCAAAACCTCCGAAACCCGCATGAGCACTGGGTTTTTGCCAGTTCCGCTGGGTTGTCGATCCCCTGACGATCCTCCCGTCAGATTCTGATTCCTGGGAGTTTTCGCGGTGTCCAAGTCCCAAAGCGCCGCAAATTTCTTTCACCAGCCGCTGGCCGAGATGGTCGATCCGCACCACCCGCTGGCGGTGCTGGCCAGCCGACTGCCCTGGGCGCAGATCGATGCAGCACTGGCACCGCACTTCGCACGCCAGGTACTCGCCCCTGCAAAATTCACCTGGCCGACCAGTTCATCCGATCTGCGCGGATTGGCCTCACGCCTAGCGCGGTCCAGAGCGCTTCGGCTGGCGTGACCAGCAGGGCCAACAGACACGTAAAAAGGCTCTTAAGACCCAGGTGCACCATCGCCCGCAGCAGCCATTGGATGTTGTACGCGCCGTACACAGCACCGCATGCCGCGCATCACCCTTTGCTCCCTGCAGCCAGCACCGATCCATGCCGTTGTCGTGCTTCAAGTACTCGATGGTCAGTTCCACCGCCTGGCGCCGCTTGAGCCACCTGCGCTGTTGCTGCGTCGGGCTCTTAAACTTGTCCGGGTGGATGATCTCAACGCTCGGCTTGGCCCCATCCACCATTCTTAACCCCAGGTCCACAACTACTTGTTTGGGCTTGGCTCCGGTGTCCTCGGTCAGGGTCGTTGCCTGCTCCAGTTGCTCATTGAGGGTGTGGCCGTCTTAGGGGTTGCCGGTGAAGCTGCGTGCGCCCACCATCAACCCTTGCCTGTGGGTGACAGCCACGCTGACCTTCACGCAGAACTCGTAGGGCTTTCTCGCTTTGCCTTTGTCGATGCACTCGACTTCTGGGGCATGCAGGGCGTAAAACTTGTTCTTGTCCTTGGGGCGCTGGCTTCGGATGCGCTCGGCGCGCTGCATCAGCGCTTGCAGATTCGTCAATGTCAATGCCGTTGCCTCGCTGGCCTGTGCGATCTTGCGCCCCACCTCACGCAGCAAGATTCCCAGGATCGTGCGCTGGCGTTTAACGACCTTGCGCAGGCGCTTGAACTGCTTGGCGTGGGCGTAGCCACCGGCTTTGCGCCGCAGTGCCCCGCCTTCCTTGACGAAGGTCTGCTTGAGCGCAATGCCCGCGCGTCTGGCCGCAGCCACCACCTTGTGGCGCGCGATCTCCAGCAGCCGTGAATCCAGCGGGTGGGCGATGGCTTCCTACACGGTGGTGTCCAAGATCACGCGCTCGAACTCGGCTAGCTTGATGGCCTTGGAGGCAACAGCCGTGTCGATGGTGGCCTTGAGCAGTTTCTCTTCCCCGGCCTCACCCAGGCCCAGGCGAAAGCGCCAGATCTGCGTGGCATCGCAGGGCAGGCGCGGCTCGTAGAACGTCGTGCCGCTGAACTGCTGCCCGACCACCTTCTCGGCCCAGCGCTGCACCAGTTCTTCGTCGCTGAATCAGAGTCTGATGGGAGGATTCTCAGGGGGTCGACAACCCAGCGGAACTGGCAAAATCCGAGTGTTTATAAGGGTTGCGGAGGTTTTGCAGGGCCGACCGTGTATGTGCGGCGTTTGGGCGAAACGGTGATGGGGAGCGGGGATTTCAGCATCCAGCATGTGTGCGTGATCTGGTACGCTGGGTGAAAGTAAGGATCGCCCGTGTCAAGCCAGGGCTGCCAACGCTGAATGAACCTGGCTGAATCCAGCGGGTGCGGGTCGTAGCCCTCGGCTTTTCCGCGGGTGAGCGACTCGTGGTGCAGCAGTGTGGCGTGTGGGCAGTACAACACACGCCAACCTTTCTGCAGGGTGCGCAGGCACAGGTCCACATCCCCAAAGCCTACGGCCAGTCCTTCGTCATACCCCGCAATGGCCTCAAAGGCGTCGCGCCGCATCAGCAGGCAGGCGGCGGTTACGGCGGCCACCTCATGGGTGGTGATCAGCCGGCCCTGGTATTCGTTGGTGACCCGGTCGGGCGGCAGCGGCAAAAACTTGCCGTAGTGTTCGGCGATGCCGAAGGCGCCCACGCACACCCCTGCATGCTGGATGGTGGTGCGATCGGGGTATAGCAATTGCGCGCCCACCATGCCAACGTCTGGCTGCTGGGCCAGCCCCAGCATGTGTTCTAGCCAGCCCGGTTCAATGGCCTCGATGTCGTTGTTGCAGAAAAGATAGTGCGTGTAGGGCACAGTCAGTTGCGCCACCGCCCAGTTGTTGATGGTTGAGAAATTGAAGGGCCCTGAGTACTTCAACACCGTGATCTCGCTGCGCAAAGCTTCGAAATAGGCCAGCGATTCTGCGTCGTTCGAGTCGTGGTCTACAAGAACGATGTCGTACGGTGCATCGGTGATGGTCGCGCGCAGGCTTTCAATGCACTGCCTGACCAACGCCCCGTGGTTCTTGGTGGGAATGATGATGGCAACGCGTTGCCCGGCCTGCAGCGAGTACTGGGGCTTGAAGAAGTTGAATGACATGCCCGCAGCAACCCGGCAGGGCATGCCAATGCGTTCAAGGTGCCTTTCCAGGATTTGTGAGGACGTGCGCATCACGGTGTCGGCCTTCGCGTGCCCTGCCGACTGCGGGTGGGTGCGCCACTGGTAAAGGATTTCGGGGATGTGGACGATCGTTTTCGCGCGCTCCGACACGCGAAGAATGAGGTCGTAGTCCTGGGAAATGCTCAGGGCTTCCTCGAAACCGCCCACCTCACGCAGAAGCCGCGTGCGGAACCCCACAAGATGCACGATGTAGGGGTGTTCCCGCAGATATTCTGGCGAGAACATGGGCCTGCACACGTACTGCAGTACGGTAGATGCGTCAGGGGAAATGAGTATTTCGTCTGAGTAGACCATGTCCGGGTCGTCTTCGTTGACCGACTCGGCAATGCGAAAGATGGCCTGCGGTTCCAGCAGGTCGTCGTGGTCCAGCAGTACGGTAAACGGGCTTGTGCACAAGGCAAGGGCCTGGTTCGAAGCGTGCGATACCCCGCGGTTAGCATCGCCAAGATGAAGTTTAATGCGCTGATCCTTGCGAGCGTATTCCTGCAGGATGCGTCGAACATGAGGCTGGGTAGATGCGTCGTCTGCAACACAGAGTTCCCAGTGCGGATACCACTGGGAGAGCACGGAGTCGAGCATTTCGCGAAGCATCTGCTCCGGAGGGTTGTACACCGGGACCAGAATGCCGATGGTCACGGCGTTCTTCATGCTCGCGATGGTCTTGGTGATCGGCTCGCGCGCGACTGCTGCAAAGCTTTGTTGCTGTTGCGCCCATGCTGTTTGCGGCGCCCCATGCGCGTAACCTGCCAACAAGGCTTTCACCGCCGGCATGCCCTGGCTTCGCCACACAGCGACCAGTTTGCGCAAGTTGGGTCTGAGGTTTGCCTTGTCTCTGAGCAGGTGACGAATGCTGAGTGCGAGAAGGCGCAGTTTGCGCAGGTATTTCGGGACTATTGGTGGCACGGCAGTATCAGGTCAGGGTGGGCGCTGGCGGCGGCGGGCGCAGCGCGTGAAGGTCTGTTGGGCAGCAGCGCTGCAGGCTCATTGCGCAGCGGGTGCTGCAACTGTTGGCAGGTAGTCCCGTTCATACGACCAGCGTGACAGGCTATCGTCTGGAAGCGGGATCGTGCAGCCTGGCGCCTGTGTGGGCTGTCGGGCACCCAAAAAGTATTGTTCGCGAAGTTCAAGCAATAAGCGAACGCAATCGCCCGATGGAAGACTCCAGGGGTAAATCCAGCTCCACGGGCGGCGGGCAAGTCGCTCCGGAAACGCCCCCAGGTCGGGTGCCAGTACAGGGCAGCCTGAGTTGAGGCAAGCGCTCAGCGTATAGCTGTAGGTTTCTGGCCAACGGGCAGGAAACCATATCAGGTCAGGTTTCAGGCGGTTGAGAAGGCTTTGCAGCTCGTCGTCTTCGTAGGCTCCATGCACGGTGAGGCTTGCATGCGGTTGCTGCTGGAGGGGGACGTGCGGATAGCCCAGCAGATGAAATTCAAGCGGCAAGTTTCGCCTGGCTGCCTCCAGTGACGCGGCCTCCAGTGTGTCGCTGCCTTTGATCCGACTCAGGGCGCCAATGACGAAAACGCGCAGGTTGCTGTCTGGATGGATTGTTCGCAGCGTTGGCCTGGGCAGCTCGACATCAGGGGGAATGTCCAGGTGGGGTGCGTGGCGCACGTTTGCTGCCGGGAAGTAGCGAGAAATTCGCTTTGCTGTGTCACGGCTGGGAGCCAGCACTGCTCTGGCGCCGTTGAGGAACAAGCGGTGTCTCAGCCGCCAGTCTTCGATCGATTCACCGGTGGGCGAAGGCCTGTCTTCCACACAGCGACGGCACTGTTCGGGCCCTGCTTCGCCGCAGTACGAAAAGCTCGCGTCGACCATTGCTATCTGGGGACAGGCTGTGTAGTAGTCATGCGTGGTGAAGTCGTAGTTCACTCCCAATTGCTCGGGGAGGTTCATCAGTGAGGGGTTGAGACCGAGCAGGTGGTGGTAGTGGATATGGCCAATGCCGACGTCGCGCAAAAACGTGACCAGTTGATCGGCCTGCTGCAGCCAGTGATAGTCTCTGGTGAAGGCTTCGCCAGGCGCGTCCCATTCCAGACGCAACCAGTGATCCGCCATGGGAGTCAGGGTGAGGAATATCGCCTGTGCCTGCAGGTGCTTGCGCAGCTCGTGCACATGCCTGCGCGTACCGCCCCCGATGCCGTGCATAACCGCAAGAATCTTGGGCAGCACGCCGCTTTTCAGCCGTGCGATGTCGATTGCTTCCCTGCATGCACGAGCAGGGTCGCTTGCAATGTGCGTTCGCACGGTTGCGTCATAGGTGGGGTGAAGCCGATGCAATGTCGACTGCGCTTCAGCTTCTCGTTTCGTTTTGGACTCCCCGAAACTGATGCCGCCCGCATGCCTCACAAACGTGTCGGCGGCAAGCACGTGCTGCCAGCCAGCGGCGGCAGCACGCATGCAAAAGTCATTCTCCTCGCCGTATCCCAGGCCAAAACTTTCAGCATCGAACACGCCTGTTTGTGTGAGGCAGTCCCGGCGGATATACATGCAAAAACCGACCGCAGTGGGAATATCAACCGTGATACCGGAATTAGTGCTTTCGCACAGTGCGTCAAGTGCGGCGGTGTCGTATCCATCTGGCAACGCGTTGCTCTCGCAGAAGCGGGGATAACTACAAATGGTGGCGTTGTTCGACAGTGGAGTCGCGGTGCCGACATGCGGTGCCGAATAAACCGCACTGCGCAGCCGGTCAACCCAGTCTCGGGCAACTTCCGTGTCGCTGTTGAGCAAGACGACGTCGTTCGATGGGTCGAGCGCCATGCCGATGTTGACTGTGCGTACGAACCCTAGGTTGATCGGGTTCTCAATGAGTACCACTGCCGGTTCCTGGGCTGCGAGCGTTCGAAGCCATTGCGTCAGCTCAAGGTCGGGACTTGCGTCGTTGATAACGATCACGCGTGTGGGCGTGCGATGCACGCTCTTGAGAACCGACTCGACGCAGCAACGTGTGTCCTCCAGCCCTTTGAAGACCGGGATGATGATGTCGACTGCGGCTGCCTGATCAGCCGCATTTGGGCGCTGCCCCACTGTCTGCGGTTGAGAGTCGATATCAACGTGCCATGTCTCATCGGGGCCGGTTGTGCCTGCATGGGCCGTTGAGATCGCCTCTGGTGCAACCTCAGCGTGTTCGGTTGGCCTGTCTGGTTTTACCAATTCCGCGAGCCGCCGCCGCAGTCGGGCCGCTGGGCGTGTGATGCGAAAGATCCTGGAGTTTTCAAGCGCGTTGACGTGGGCCCTAAGGGCGTCTATCTGATGGGTGAGGTGATGGTTTTGCTCTTGCAGCAGCACGCTTGCTTGGGCCAACGGCGTTACCTTGTGCAGCTCGGCCTGAACCAGACGATGTTCTCGCAGCGAAATGGCCAGGTTTGCTTCGGTATGTGCTGCTTGCATCTGGCCAGCACGAATATTTGCTGACAGTGCAATATAGTCGGCCGACATGGGCCAGCCTAGATCGACTTCCAGTCGGCTCTCGCCGCAAGCCATCGAGCGGGCAAGAACCTCGGCCGGGATGGGAAGTTCCACCCACGGATCGTCGCCGGTAAGCAGCAAGAGTGCTGTGTCTGGCGAGGTCGCAGTGGGGGGCGCCCAACTTATCTGATTGTGTGGTTGCTTGAGCAGTTCGTCGACGCGTATGTCCCCGGGGCGCCATTGCCACGCCATGTCTCCGGCGGCGTCCAGCAAGCGGAGTGCGTGCAGGTGCATGAACCCGGGGCGGTCAGCGGGATCGAAACGCAGGCGGGGGGACGTGGCCTCATGCGTCGGAAGTAGAAAGCATAGCGTTTGCCGGGGCGTGCCTATCTCTCCCGCAGCAGTAAGCTTTCGCCCCTCGTCGTAAGCATCTTGATCGGACCAATACAGCTGGGCAGTAAAAATGGCGCGCCTGGCTGCGCGGGGCTCTGCCAACGGGAGGGAGGGCGTAGCCGCTGGTCTGGGCCGGGCACTCACAACGAACTGGTAGGTGAGAGCGTCAGGCTGTGCGAGCACATAGCGCGATACGGCAGGCGGCAGGCTATCGGGCGTGATCGGGAACTCGGAATCGGAAAGATCGCGATGCACCGCCTGAATCGATGAGGTTTCCCATCGGTTGTCTGTCAAAAAACTCGTCAGCGAGCTTCGCGTGAAAAATCGCAGGTGAGTGCGATCAAGCAAGCCCTCTTCCCGGTAGCGAAATTCGCCGTGGAGCAACTCAAGCACAAGGCCTGCATAAGCAGCGTTGGGAACCGAGACGAGCAGGTTGCCCTCCTCGCGCAGGAGGTCTCTGCATTGGTCGACGAGACGATCCGGTCGCCGCAAGTGTTCAAGGACATCGGCACAAACGATTGCGTCGTACTTGCGGCCCTCAAATAGCTGCCTCAAGTTGGCCAACTCAAGGTCGGCGACCTCAAGGTGCCGATAGTGGGAACGAGCGTGGGCGGCCTCGGCGGCGTTCAGTGTCAGTCCGTCGCAGACGCAACCCCTTTTCGTTAGTGTTTCGCCAAGGGCTCCGCTGCCACACCCGAGATCAAGGACCTCGGAGCCTGCCGGGATCAAGGCAGCCAACAGAGAAAGGGAGGTGATCTCGCCAGGATGCAATCTCCGCAGATAGACGTGCAGCTCGTCTGGGTAATCGTTCATGGCTGAATTATGACGGCCCGATCACAAGCTCCCGGCTGCAACTGTAAGCCTTCAACGCGGCCTGCGAATCATGCGTAACAGCTGAATCAATGAGGCGCCACAGAACGCAGCGGTGAGGGGGCTTCTTTTCGCCCTGGGGATCCGGGGTGTATTCTCTAAGGCTTCGCGGTGACATGGTCCAGCGCGCAACATTGCCTTGAGATTCGAGCGGATGGGCTGGTCTCCCGGCGCTGTTCGTTCAATTTCGGGCCGTGCGACAAGCGGGTAAACCGCAATTGAGCGGCTGAGTAATTGTGGCGAACTTGACAGAGCCCTGCCGACTGGGCGCCCTTCGATGATTCTTATTTCCTTTATTGCTTTTGTGATCGCAGCGCTGGCCGCTGGCGGCGTGGTTCGTTGGGGGGGGCAGCATGCGGCGCGTTACGGGACGGGCATGCCACAAAGATTCCACCGTGGCCATGTTCCGCGGCTTGGTGGCGTTGCATTGCTCGCCGGGGTTGTCGTCAGCTGGGCCTTTGGCGTTCTTCAATCGATGGCGTTTGGCGATCCTGCCTCCTTTGCGATGGACGGCTGGGTAGGTTGGTGGGTTGCCGCTCTGCTGCCAGCGGTGCTTGGTGGCATGGCTGAAGACGCAACGCAACGCCTCTCGGTGCGTGGGAGGTTGCTTTTGACCGGATTAACGGGAGTGCTTTCCGTGTGGCTCCTTGATCTGCAGGTGCCTCGACTCGGATTGGCGTGGGTAGACGTTTGGCTGCCGGTTGCTCCTTGGCTGGGCGTCGGGATTGCTTGGCTTGCCGTGACCGGTTTGCCGCACGCTTTCAACATCATTGACGGCTACAACGGGCTGGCCGGTATGGTGGCTCTAGTAGTCTGCTTGGCACTTGCTCATGTTGCGCTGCAGGTAGGAGACCGAAGTCTTGCAGCCGTTCTTCTTACAACTGCGGCAGCTACTGGCGGTTTCCTGATTTGGAATTATCCGCGGGGCATGCTGTTTGCAGGGGACGGAGGTGCTTATTTATGGGGGGTGGTGATCGCGATCGCGAGCATCTCGCTAGTGCAGCGTAATCCAGCGGTCTCACCATGGTTCCCGGTTCTTCTTTTGATTTATCCGGTGTGGGAGACATTGTTTTCCATGTACCGAAAAATAATGCGGGGCACCTCGCCAGGCGTCGCCGACGCATTGCATTTCCATCAGCTGATTTACAGACGCATTGTCCGCGAGGTATTTCATGATGACCACTCCCGTCGGGTCCTGAGTCGAAATAATAGAACTTCGCCCTATCTTTGGGGCTTTACTCTTTTGACTGTGGTTCCTGCTGTATTGGCCTGGCAAAGTTCCTTGATTCTTATCGGGTTCTGTCTGTTATTCGTCCTTTCATATGTGATTGCTTATCTTGCGATAGTACGCTTTAAAGTCCCGGGTTGGATTCAATCCTGAATTCAACCGCACATTGGTTATGGTACTGGCTGAATAGATTAACTTAAAATCCTGCCCAGAGGCCTTACATTTATAGTAAGAAAGCCCGTAACTTTTTTCATTGTGAAGATATATCGACAGTTAGATGATTTGTGCTGAAGCTGCCCACGTATGTATGAGATCGTAAGCGGTTACGCGGCTCCCACGATTGTCGCTGCGCTCGTTGCGGTGGCTGTATTTCATATCGTTGGGAAAAGCGCGTTGGAGTGCTTGTTGCCAAAAGCTGATGCCGATATTTTGGTGCATGCGCCGCTGCTCTTGCTTTTCTTTAGTCAGTTGCTCGGCATGGCAGTCGCACTGTTGCTTTTGCTGGCTATTGCAATTTTCGATTGGTTTTACCCATGGGTAATTGCCTGTGCGGTATTTGGTCTGGCGTCGTTGCGGCTGATCCCCATGCGGCGGCCACTCGCCATCAGAGCGGGGGACGAGGCAGGGTTTGGAGTGCTGCCGTGGGAATGGAGCGCCCTGTGTGCCGCAACATTGATGGTCACGTTGCAGGCTTGGCGCTTCCCTTCCGGATGGGATGACACGTCCTTCCACTTGCCCCTGGCCCGCGCCATTGTTGAGCATCATGGTCTTGTGGCTAACGAGGCGCTTAGGTTTCCATATTTCCCGGCGTATTTCCAGCTGCTGTTTGCCGCCGCCCTGTTTGTGGATGCCACGCTTGCGCAGTGGTTAGCGAACTGGCCGAATGTGGTCATACTTATGGGTCTGATGGGGATCTCGCAGCTGGCTTGGAAGCACTCCGGATGGGGGGCGGGAGCCTGGTTCCTCTATATGAGCTCCCCGGCGATCAAGCACACTTTCGGGTTCGCCTATGTTGACGCGGGACTTGCGGCAACTTGTACTGGAGCCGCCTTTGCCGCCGTGCTTTGGTTAAGGCGCGTTGAAGAGCGCGATGGTTCGAGGTGGCTCGCGCTTGCGGGAGTGTTTGCTGGCTTAGCTGGCGGGATCAAGCTTCATGGACTTGTGTTTGGCGCCATGTTGGGATGCTGCGTAGTCATTGCGATCATTATTCTTCGCAGACCTATTCGCAATGTCTTTGTGTATGGCTTGCCCTGTCTGGCTTTGAGTTTGTTCTGGTATGTACGAAGCTACTGGCTGACCGGTGATCCATTTCACCCTGTTGGCGGGCCTGTATTCGGCTATTTTTTATGGACTGCTGAAGATCTGGCCGCACAAGTTGCCGAGCAGGCCTCGCATGGCGTCCCAAAAGAATGGGGCTACTTTGTCGGATCTCTTATTTCTGTCAAGGTGGAGTATTTTTTTCTGGCACTCCTGTGGCCCGCCTCGCTGTTGTGGCGACGTGACGGGCAGCGCGGCTGGTTATTGCTCTGTGGTCTGGCTTGGCTCGGGACCATGTTCTGGTTCTGGGTGAGTCAGGTGGATAGATATTTATTACCTGTCGCGCCAATGGCTGCTTTGCTCTGCGCCGTGGTTGTTCGAGAAATGGTGTATGTTTTTCGTCTGCCTGGTTTCATTCGCGCGAGTTTGAGAAGCCATGTGCTTGCCTCGGTTTCATTGCTAAGTGTTGGTGTCGTTGTTGGCAACGCAGTTCGGGAATGGGCAGCACGCCCAGATTTTGCGTTTCAGCGGAGTCAGCATCCTGAGATTGCCATGCTGGACTATGCGGCTATGCATGGCGATCAGTACGGGAAAAGGCTGCTGAACTTTGGTTATGAGAATGCCTACTTCTATTATTCTGGGCAATTAATCGGTGACTGGTTTGGGCGTGCGGCCTTTCCGAAAATCGCCGACTGCAGGGAGGGTTGTAAAATGAAACCGCCAGATGAAGTTGAAAAGATCATGATGGATCTGGATGTGCGCCTTCTGTTGATCCATTCAGAAAAGTTTCCATTCGATGAGGCGTCCTACTCGAAGAGGCTGCACCTCCTGGCTAAAAATGGCCCGGCGTACCTTTACGCAGCACCTCGATAGCAAGCCAATTTCCGAGCAAAATACAGCATCTTTTACCGATCAAGTTTCCTTAGGTAGCCCGCCCCCATGACTGACCTTCTTTCGATTGCACCGCGCGACAAGGCTGAAATCCTGGCCCAGGCGCTGCCCTACATCCGCAAGTTCCATGGCAAGACCATGGTGATCAAGTACGGCGGCAATGCCATGACCGACCCGGCCCTTCAGGCTGATTTTGCCGAGGACGTCGTGCTGCTCAAGCTGGTCGGCATGAACCCTGTGGTGGTTCATGGCGGCGGCCCCCAGATCGAAACGGCCCTGAACCGCCTGGGCAAGAAGGGCCAGTTCATCCAGGGCATGCGCGTGACCGATGCCGAGACCATGGAGGTCGTCGAGTGGGTGCTGGCAGGCGAAGTGCAGCAGGACATCGTGGGCCTCATCAACCAGGCGGGCGGCAAGGCTGTGGGCCTCACGGGCCGCGATGGCGGCATGATCCGTGCGCGCAAGCTCAAGATGGTGGACAGCAAGGACCCCAGCATCGAGCATGACGTGGGCCAGGTGGGCGACATCGTTTCCATCGACCCCAGCGTGGTCAAGGCGCTGCAGGACGATGCCTTCATTCCCGTCATCAGCCCCATTGGTTTCGGTGAAAACAACGAGAGCTACAACATCAATGCCGATGTGGTGGCCAGCAAGCTGGCGGAAGTCCTCAAGGCCGAAAAGCTGATGCTGCTGACCAACACCCCCGGCGTGCTGGACAAGGCGGGCAACCTGCTGACCGACCTCACGGCGCGGCGCATTGATGAGCTTTTTGCGGACGGCACCATCTCGGGCGGGATGTTGCCCAAGATTGCCGGTGCGCTGGATGCGGCCAAGGCTGGCGTCAATGCGGTGCACATCATCGATGGCCGTGTGCCCCACGCCATGCTGCTGGAGATCCTGACGGAGCAGGCCTACGGCACCATGATCCGGTCGCACTGATCGCCTACCGCGCGGCACCTTTCAGCGGCGCTTTTCGCCCCCGGTGACGCCCATTCGTATCCAGAGCAGTCGCAACATGGCCTTGGCTTTCTTCATGTCCACTTTCCGTACCCTGTGCTGCACCATGCTGCCAGCGTGGTCCGGGGTGCTGGGGCCGGTCGCGCCACACAGGGAGGTTTCATGAGATTGCTTCTGGTGGAAGACGACCTGATGGTGGCCAGCGGGATCAAGCTCGGCCTGGCCGATGCAGGCTATGCCGTGGACTGGGTGGGCAGCGGCGAGCGTGCCGAAGAAGTGTTGCGCGCAGAAACGTTTGACGCGGCCATCATTGACATCGGCCTGCCGGGCATGGACGGCCTGGAGCTGACTCGCCGTTTGCGGCGCCCCCAGATGGCCAGCCCTGCCATGCCGGTGCTGATCCTCACCGCGCGCGATGCCTTGCATGACCGGGTGCAGGGGCTGGACCTGGGTGCGGACGACTACATGGTCAAGCCTTTTGAGCTGCCAGAGCTGCTGGCCCGGCTCCGCGCGCTGCTGCGCCGGTCGCAAGCTGCGACATCGGCGGTGCTGAGCTTTGGTCCGCTGGAGCTGGACACTGCAGGCCGGCGCGCCAGCATCCGCACGGCCGAAGGCGAGCAGGTGATCGAGCTGGGTCCGCGTGAGTGGACCGTGCTTGAATACCTGCTGATCAATGCGCCCAAACCGGCCAGCAAGGACAAGCTCCTGCAGGCCCTCACCGGCTGGGACAAGGAGATCACCCCCAACGCGGTCGAGGTATACGTATCGCGCTTGCGGGGCAAGCTGGAGCCACATGGCGTGGCGCTGCGGTCGATACGCGGGTTTGGCTATCGGCTGGAGTTGCAGGGCGGCTAGCTGGCACCGCACGCCGCGCGTTTTGAGCGTCGACAGACAGCCATGCAAGTCCAGCCTGCCGCATACCAGCGCCCTGGTTTGGTGCTCATGACCTCCGACCTGCGCAACCGGCTGCTGCTGTTGCTGGTGGTTCCCCTGTGTGCGCTGGCGTTGGTGGGGGTGTGGTTGGACTACCGCTCGGCAGACGAGGCTGCGGCCCAGCACGACCAGCGCCTGGTGCGTCTGCTCCCTGCGCTGGCCGATTCCGTGTTGGCGCCGCCCCTGCGTGCAAACGAGCCGCCATTGCTGCTGTTGGCCCCGCCTATCGAGGATTTTCTGCGGCAGCACGCGGGTTTTTCCGGTTTCAGCGTGCGGGACCCCAAGGGCCGGCTGCTGCTGGGCGATGCCTGGGTGCATGAGGCCGTACCGACCACCAGTGCGCCAGAGTTTCACAGCGTCGAATTCAATGGCGTAACTTACCGGGTGGCGGTGCAGCGCGGTCGCACGGGGGCTGGCGAACTCGTGGTGGCGCTGGCCGATGGCTCTGATCCGCGGCAGCAATGGGCGCAGCAGCTGCTGCTGCGCGTGCTGTTGCCCAACCTCGTGCTGGTGGGCGCTGCGGCGCTGGCCATTCACTGGGCGGTGCGCCGCGCCTTCAAGCCGCTGGTGGACCTGGCCGATGCGGTGGAACACCGCTCGCCGCGCGACCTCAGCCCCATTGATGAGGCTTCCTCCCCTGCAGAGGTTCGCCCGCTGGTGCATTCGCTCAACCGGCTTTTTGCACTGGTCAACGCGCAGGCCGAGGGGCAGCGCCGGTTCGTGGCGGATGCCGCCCACCAGTTGCGAACGCCCCTGGCCGGGCTGCAGGCCCAGGTGGAAGCATGGGCCATGATGGCAAAGGCGCTGGCCCCGCCCCGCAGCCCCGCCTCAGCGCTTGGCGACGGGCATGTCGCGACGCCAGCGCAAGATGGAAAACCTCCTGGCGCCATCATGCTCAGCGTCGAGCAGATCGAGAAGCTGCGCAATGCCACGAGACGCACCTCCCAGCTGGCACACCAGCTGCTGGCGCTGTCGCGCGCCGATGCGCGCAGCCTGGACGCCCAGCCTTCCCAGCGGGTGGATCTGAAGGACCTGTGCGAGACATTGCTGGAGTCGTTTCTGGACGCCGCCACCGGCAAGGGGCTGGATCTGGGGCTGGAGGTGGAGCCCGTACACGTGACCGGCCACGGCTGGCTGGTGCGCGAGCTGCTGTCCAACCTCGTGGACAACGCCATCAAGTACACCCCCCCGGGCGGGGTGGTCACCATCCGCTGCGGCATCCGCGCCTCCAGCGCCGGACCTGCACGCGTGTTTCTGGAGGTCGAAGACGATGGCCCCGGTGTTCCGGTGGCTGAGCGCGCACGGGTCATGCAGCGGTTCTACCGCGTGCCGGGCACCGTGGGCGAGGGCACGGGGCTCGGCCTTGCCATTGCCGATGAAATCGCCCGTGTGCACCGTGCGGCACTCACACTCGGCACAGGCCCGCAGGACCGCGGGTTGCGTGTCACGGTGGTCTTTCCATTCTGAGCGGCTACGGGCCTGCAGATGCCGCGCCCAGCGTCTGCAGCGACCCGGGTGGCAGTGTGGTCGCCGGCTGTCAAAGCGGCGCGCGAGCCCTGTGCGAGAATCTTTTGCACACATGATTTACGCCTGCGCAGCGGGACGAAACCGGTGACGCCGCCCCGTCTTCACTCACAAGGCACTGCCCGCATGTCCGACGCATCGACCGATCCCGAACCCGCCGCTGTGGCTGTCTCCGCGACAGATGGCGTGCCCGCGGCAGGGCGCAAGCGCCCCAGGCCCGGCGAGCGGCGCGAGCAGATACTGCAGGCGCTCGCTGCCATGCTGGAGCAGCCGGGCGCAGAGCGCATCACCACCGCGGCACTGGCCGCGCGTCTTTCGGTGAGCGAGGCAGCCCTGTACCGCCACTTTGCGAGCAAGGCCCAGATGTTCGAAGGCCTCATCGACTTCATTGAGCACACGGTTTTTTCACTCGTGCAGCAGATCACCGGGCGCGACGTGCCGGACCCGACCGTGCCCCGTCCGGCCGAAGAGGGCGCCCGCGAAGCTGCCCGCATCGTGGCGCTGGTGCTGCAGTTTGGCGAACGCAACCCCGGCATGGTGCGCGTGATGGTGGGCGACGCGCTGGTGTTCGAGCATGAGCGGCTGCAGCAGCGCATGAACCAGTTCTTTGACCGCATCGAGTCCACGTTGCGCCAGTCCCTGCGATCTGTGACGGCACAGTCCGGTACGCCCACCGTGGATGCCCAGGTGGCTGCCAGCGTGCTCACGTCGTTTGCGGTGGGACGGTTGCAGCGCTACGCCCGTTCGGGGTTTCGGCGGCTGCCCACCGAGCACCTCGAGGCAAGCCTGGCGCGCCTCCTGTAGGGGTGGTGGGCGCGGTTGCCGCCGCGTCCGTCCTGGCATGCCCGGGCCCTGTACGCACGGTTGCAAGGCTGCAACGTAACCCTTGGGTGGGGCTCCCTATTTTTTGAATGGGTTTTGGCCGCGGCGCGAATCTGTTGCAGAATAGAACGAACGTTCGTTTTTATTTGTGCACATGCCCGCTTCCTCCGAATCCATGGTCACCCGCATCCCCCGATCCCGCAGCGGAACCGGCCGGGCCCTGCAAAAGGGCCAGCAGACCAAGGCCGCCATCGTCGAGGCGGCACTGGGACTGGCCACGCACATCGGGCTGGAGGGGTTGTCCATTGGTGCGCTCGCTGATGTGACCGGGATGAGCAAGTCTGGCGTGTTCGCCCATTTTGGCTCCCGTGAAGAGCTCCAGATTTCGGTCATCCGCGAATATCACACGCGCTTCGAGCAGGAAGTCTTCTACCCCGCTATGTCCGCCGCGCGGGGCCTGCCGCGCCTGCATGCGCTGTTTGACAACTGGATGAAGCGCACCTCCATCGAAATCGATTCCGGCTGCATCTACATCAGCGGCGCTGTCGAATTTGACGACCGCACCGGCCCGGTGCGCGATGCGCTGGCCAGCTCGGTCATGACCTGGCATGGCGCCATGCGCCGCGCCATCGAACAGTGCAAGGAACTCGGTGAGCTGCAGACCAATGTGGACGCAGAACAGATGCTGTTCGAGATCCACGGCCTGATCCTGGCCCTGCACTACGAAGCCCGTTTCCTGCGCAACCCCGGCTCGCTGTCGCGCGCCGTGACCGGCTTTCACAACATCCTGTCGCGCTACGGCGCGCCTGCGATGGCTGCCCCCGCACCTGTCGCCCGAGCCGCTGCGGCCGGGCGCCGCAAAGTTTCCACCCAAACCACCACGTCCAAGGAGTAAACCCATGCCTACCTACACGCCGCCCCTGCGCGACATGCAATTCGTCATGCACGAAGTGCTCAAGGTCAGCGATGAATTCAAGGCCTTGCCCGCCCACGCCGAAGTGGATGTGGGCACCATCAACGCCGTGATCGAAGAAGCCGGCAAGTTCGCCGCCGAAGTCGCGTTCCCGCTCAATATCAGTGGCGACACCGAAGGCTGCGTGCTCGACAAGACCACGCACGAGGTGAAGACGCCCACGGGCTTCAAGGATGCCTATGCCAAGTACGTCGAAGGCGGCTGGGCGGCCCTGAGCTGCGACCCCGCCTATGGTGGCCAGGGTCTGCCGTTCGTGCTGAACCAGTGCCTGTACGAGATGCTGAACTCGGCCAACCAGGCCTGGACGATGTATCCCGGCTTGTCGCACGGTGCTTACGAAGCCCTGCACGCCCACGGCACCGATGAGCAAAAGGCCCTGTACCTGCCCAAGCTCACCAGCGGCGAATGGACCGGCACCATGTGCCTGACCGAACCCCACTGCGGGACTGACCTGGGCCTGATGCGCACCCGTGCCGAGCCCCAGGCAGACGGCACCTACAAGATCACCGGCAACAAGATCTTCATCAGCGCCGGTGAGCACGACATGGCCGCCAACATCGTCCACCTGGTGCTGGCCCGCCTGCCCGATGCGCCCAAGGGCAGCAAGGGCATCAGCCTGTTCGTGGTGCCCAAGTTCCATGTCGCGGCTGACGGCTCGCTGGGCGAGCGCAACCCGATCTTCTGCACGGGCCTGGAGCACAAGATGGGCATCCACGGCAACGCCACGGCGCAGATCGCGCTGGACGGTGCCATCGGCACCATGGTGGGCCAGCCCAACAAGGGCCTGGCCGCCATGTTCGTGATGATGAACGCCGCCCGCCTTGGCGTGGGTAATCAGTCGCTGGGCCTGACCGAAGTGGCCTACCAGAACGCCCTGGCCTACGCCAAGGACCGCATCCAGTCGCGCAGCCTGTCGGGCACCAAGGCCAAGGACAAGGACGCCGATCCGATCATCGTGCACCCTGACGTGCGCAAGATGCTGCTCACGGCCAAGGCCTACGCCGAAGGCGGCCGTGCGCTGCAGATCTACTGCACGCTGCTGCTCGACAAGGTGCACAGCCATCCCGATGAAAAGGTGCGCAAGGACTCCGAAGAACTCGTGGCCCTGCTCACGCCCATCGTCAAGGCCTTCATCACAGACAACGGCCACATCAGCACCAATGCGTGCATGCAGGTCTTCGGCGGCCACGGCTTCATCAAGGAATGGGGCATGGAGCAGTACGTGCGGGACAACCGCATCAACATGATCTATGAAGGCACGAACACCGTGCAGTCGCTGGACCTGCTGGGCCGCAAGGTGCTGGGCAACAACGGCGCCACGCTGAAGAAGCTGGGCAAGCTGATCGGCCAGCTGGTGGAAGAAGAGGGCGTGAACGAGAAGATGGCCGAGTTCATCAACCCCGTGGCCATGCTGGGCGACCAGATGACCAAGTTCACCACCGAGATCGGCTTCAAGGGCATGCAGAACCCCGACGAAGTGGGCGCTGCCGCTGTGGACTACCTGCGCGTGGCCGGCCACCTGGTGTTCGGCTACCTGTTCGCCCGCATGGCCCAGGTGGCCCTGCGCGAGATTGCAGCTGGCAACACGGACCCGTTCTACGGTGCCAAGCTGCAGACCGCGCGCTTTTACTTTGCCAAGCTGTTCCCTGAGACCGCGACGCTCATGCGCACGGCCCGCAGCGGCAGCAAGGTGCTGATGGACACGGACCTGGCGCTGGCCTGATCCGGCTCCCTGGATGCAGATTTCAAGCCTTTTCGCCCTGGAGTCCCCATGTTGAAATCCATAGCAGCTATTATTTTTGTAGCATCTTCGGTGCCTGCGCTCGCTCAGATGACCCCCGAGGGACTGTGGCGCAACGTGGACGACAAGACGGGCGAGGCCAAGGCTGAAATCCGCATCCGCGACACCGGCGGCACGCTCAGCGGCGCGCTGGAAAAGCGTCTGTCCAAGGATGCCAAGCCCGATGAGGTCTGCAACGAATGCACGGATGACCGCAAGGGCAAGCCCATCCTCGGCCTGGAGATCATCCGCGGCGCCCGGAAGGCCGAAGGCAAGGACGTGTGGGAGAGCGGCAAGATTCTCGACCCCGAGAACGGCCGCAACTACACCCTGCGCATGACCCCCATCGAGGGCGGCAAGAAGCTGGAAGTGCGCGGCTCCATCGGCCCGTTTGGCCGCACGCAGACGTGGGTTCGCATCCAGTAGGCGCGCCCATCTCTGTCCATCCGTCCCTCCATTCACCCACCCGCTCGCCCTGAGCTTGTCCAAGGGCCCGGCACCCCCCTCGCCAAGGCTTCGACAAGCTCAGCCCGAACGGATTGAACCTACAAAAATCCATGTCCAGATTCCAAGTCAAGAAAGTCGCCGTGCTCGGCGCAGGCGTGATGGGCGCGCAGATTGCTGCGCACCTGGTCAACGTCAAGGTGCCTGTGGTGCTGTTCGACCTGCCCGCCAAGGAAGGCCCGAAGAACGGCATCGTCACCAAGGCCGTCGAAGGCCTCAAGAAGCTCAAGCCATCGCCCCTGGGCGTGGCCGACGACGCCGCACTGATCCAGCAGGCCAACTACGAAGAGCACATGCACCTGCTCAAGGAATGCGACCTCGTGATCGAGGCGATTGCCGAGCGCATGGACTGGAAGCTGGACCTGTACACCAAGATCGCTCCCCATGTGGCCAAGCACGCCATCCTGGCGTCCAACACTTCGGGGTTGTCGATCACCAAGCTCTCGGAAGTGCTGCCCGAGAGCATCAAGCCGCGCTTTTGCGGCATCCACTTCTTCAACCCACCCCGCTACATGACGCTGGTGGAGCTGATCAACACGCCCACCACCCAGCCTGAAGTGCTGGACCAGCTGGAAGCCTTTGTGACCAGCGGCCTGGGCAAGGGCGTGGTGCGCGCGCACGACACGCCCAACTTCATCGCCAACCGTGTCGGCATCGCCGGCATGCTGGCCACCATGAAGGAAGTCGAGAACTTCGGCCTGACCTATGACGTGGTGGACGACCTCACCGGCAAGAAGCTGGGCCGTGCATCGAGCGGTACCTTCCGCACCGCCGATGTGGTGGGCCTCGACACCATGGCCCACGTCATCAAGACGCTGCAGGACAACCTGAGCCTGGAGACCGACCCGTTCTACGAAAGTTTTGGCACACCCGCTGTGCTGAAAAAGCTGCTGGAGCTGGGCAACCTGGGCCAGAAGACCAAGGCCGGTTTCTTCAAGAAGGTCGGCCGTGATGTGATGCGTTTCGAGCTGGACAGCGAAGAGTACGTGCCCGCTGGCCAGAAGGCCGACGAGGTGTACGGCCGCATGCTCAAGAAGCCCGCTGCCGAGCGCCTGCGCCTGCTGCGCAACGCCGAAGGCGCCCCGGGCCAGTTCCTGTGGGCCATCCTGCGCAACAGTTTCCACTACGCCGCCGTGCACCTGGGCACCATTGCCGACAACGCCCGTGACGTGGACCAGGCCATGCGCTGGGGCTTTGGCATGAAGCAGGGCCCCTTCGAGCTGTGGCAGGAAGCGGGCTGGCTGGAAGTGGCGAAGATGATCCAGGAAGACATCGACGCGGGCAAGGCACTGTGCAAGGCGCCGCTGCCCGACTGGGTGTTCAAGGGCCCCGTGGCCGACGCCGGTGGTGTGCACACCGCGCAAGGGTCGTGGAGTGCATCGCAAAGCAAGTTTGTGCCCCGCCGCCAGCTGCCTGTGTACGAGCGCCAGATCTTCCCCGAGCCGCTGCTGGGCGAGACCAGCCTGCCTGACTGGCGCACCGCCGGTACGACCATTGCCGAGTCCAAGGCTCTGCGCACCTGGACGTTAGATGGCCAGGTGCTGATTGCCAGCATCAAGAACAAGATGCACGCCATCAGCCCCGAGGTGATGGAAGCGCTGATGGAGGCCTTGGAGCTGGCCGAGGCCGAGTACCAGGGCATGGTCATCTGGTCCGGCGACGCGCCTTTCAGCGTGGGTGCGGACCTGGAAGCCACGATGCCCGCCTTCATGGTCGGCGGCGCCCCTGCGGTCGAAAGCATCGAGCAGGAGCTGCAAAACCTGATGCTGCGCATCCGATATGCCCAGGTGCCCGTCGTCGCTGCCATCCACGGTATGGCGCTGGGCGGTGGCTGCGAGTTGGCGGTTTACTCCGCCAAGCGCGTGGCCCACATGGAAAGCTACATCGGCCTGGTGGAAGTGGGCGTGGGTCTGGTGCCCGGCGCAGGCGGCCTGACCTACATCGCCCGCCGCGCGGCCGAGAACATGGCGGCTTCTACCGGCAAGGACGTGTTGCCCTTCCTGACCGAAGGCTTCACCGCTGCCGCGATGGCCAAGGTGGGGACCAGCGCGATCGAATCGCGCAAGCTCGGTTTTCTGCTGGACAGCGACATCATCGTGCCCCACAAGGACGAGCTGCTGTTCGTGGCCATCAACGAAGCCAAGTCGATGGCGACAAGCGGCTGGCGCGCGCCCCACAAGCGCCTGTTCCCCGTGGCGGGCCGCAGCGGTCTGGCCACCATCAAGGCACAGCTGGTGAACATGCGCGACGGCGGCTTCATCAGCGCGTATGACTTCAAGATCGGCGCGATGATTGCCGAGGTGGTGTGTGGCGGTGATGTGGACGCGGGCGCCCTGGTGAGCGAGGAATACTTGCTCACGCTGGAGCGCAAGGTGTTCTGCCACCTGATTGCCCAGCCCAAGACGCACGAGCGCATCCTGGGCATGCTCTCGACCGGCAAGCCTGTTCGCAACTGACCGGCATCGCCATGACGAGCCAGGCCCCCAACAAACTCCAGCGCTCGCTGATGCGCCTGGACGAAGCCCCCGCCTTCATGCGTGGCTTTGTGCAGAACATCATCCTGCGCCGGGCTGTGCCCTTCACCGGCACGGCCGGGGTGCGGTTCGTGTCGCTCACGCCCGAGCGTGTCGAGGTGCACCTGTCCAACCAGCCCCGCGTGCAAAACCACATCGGTGGAGTGCATGCCTCGGCCATGAATCTGCTGGCCGAAACGGCCACCGGCATGGTCGTGGGCATGAACGTGCGCGATGACTGCATCCCGCTGGCCAAGGAGCTGACCATGGCGTTCAGGAAGCGGGCCACGGGCGGCCTGAAGGCCGTGGCCACGCTGAGCGCAGAGCAACGCGCGGCCATGCAGGCCAGCGACAAGGGCGAGGTTCAGGTCCAGGTCACCGTGACCGACGAAGCCGGCATCGAGCCGGTCGAATGTGCATTTACGTGGGCCTGGGTTCCATCCAGCCGCCCCGCCAAGAATTGAAGGAGTTTCACCACCATGGCTCAAAAACAAGTCCAGGACGCCTACATCGTTGCCGCCACGCGCACGCCCATCGGGCGCTCGGGCCGCGGCTATTTCAAGAACACCCGGCCTGACGACCTGCTGGTCGCTGCCATCAAGAGCGCCATGCTGCAGGTGCCCACGCTGGACCCGAAGGCGATCGAAGACGCCATCATCGGCTGCTCGTTCCCCGAGGGCGAGCAGGGCATGAACATGGCACGCATCGCCGTGGGCCTGGCGTTCAACCACCCCGTGGGCGGCGTCACCGTGAACCGCTTTTGCGCATCGGGCATCACCGCGCTGCAGATGGCAGCCGACCGCATCCGCGTGGGCGAGGCCGACGTGCTGATCGCCGGCGGTGCCGAATCGATGAGCCTGGTGCCCATGGGCGGCAATAAGCCATCGTTTAACGCCGAGGTGTTTGCGCGCGATGAAGACGTGGGCATCGCCTACGGCATGGGCCTGACGGCCGAGAAGGTGGCCCAGCAGTGGAAGATCAGCCGCGAAATGCAGGACGCCTTCGCGCTCGAATCCCACCTGCGTGCCATCAAGGCGCAGAAGGCCGGCGAGTTCACCGACGAAATCACGCCCTTCGAGGTGGTGGACCGTTCGCCCAACCTCGCTACCGGCGAAGTGGTGGAAAAGCGCCGCACCGTGAGCCTGGACGAAGGCCCGCGCCCCGACACGTCGCTCGAAGGCCTGGCCAAGCTCCGGCCCGTGTTTGCGGCACGCGGCAGCGTCACGGCCGGTAACAGCTCGCAGACCAGCGATGGCGCGGGCGCCCTCATCGTCGCCAGCGAAAAGGCTGTCAAGCAGTTTGGCCTGACGCCGCTGGCGCGCTTCGTGAGCTACGCCGCACGCGGTGTGCCGCCCGAGATCATGGGCATTGGCCCCATCGAGGCCATCCCTGCAGCCCTGCGGTATGCGGGCTTGAAGAGCGATGACATTGGCTGGTATGAGCTGAACGAAGCGTTTGCGGCGCAGTCGCTGGCGGTGATCAACACGCTGGGGCTGAACCCTGCGAATGTGAACCCGATGGGTGGCGCGATTGCGTTGGGGCATCCGCTGGGTGCTACGGGCGCGATCCGGGCGGCGACGGTGGTGCATGCGCTGCGTCGGCACAAGCTGAAGTACGGGATGGTCACGATGTGTGTGGGAACAGGCCAAGGCGCCGCCGGCATCATCGAAGCTCTCTGATTGGCTACTGCGCGGGTCATCTGCGTCGTTGGGCGGTGCTCGGAATCCTCACGTACAGGAAGTACGTTCCGGTTCCTGTGCTCCGTCCGCCTAGCAGCTGATCCGCTCGCTACGCCCTTGAGGGCGGGGTGTGAAGGCAGGGGGAGTGCACTGCCTGTTTTTGTTTTCCATTCAAGCTGGCGCAGACCGGTTTCGACAAAAGGAGACAGACATGGACAAGCAAACCCTGCAGGTAGCCAACGGTGGCGTGTCGTTGGCACTTCGTGTCTATGAACCCCAGGGCGCGCCACGCGCCAGTGTTGTCATCGGCGGCGCGATGGGGGTGCGGCAGTCTTTCTACGAGGCCTTTGCGCTGTGGCTGGCGCAGCAGGGGTTTCGCGTCACCACGTTTGACTACCGGGGCCATGGCGATTCGCTGCAGGGCGCCATGCGCGATGTAAAGGCCGATCTGTTTGACTGGGCCGCCGATTACGAAGCGGTGATCTCTGCGGCCAAGGCAGCGCTGCCGTCGCAGCCCCTGTACCTGCTGGGGCACAGCCTGGGCGCGCAGCTGCCGGGGCTGCTCAAGAATCCCGGGCAGGTGGCAGGCCTGCTCAGCGTGGCCGCAGGCAGTGGCTACTGGCGCGACAACGCACCGCAGCTCAAGCGCATCGTTCCGTATTTCTGGTGGGTGCTGGTGCCGCTGGCCACGCGGCTGTGCGGGTACTTTCCGGGGCGGGCGCTGAAGAAGGTGGGCGACCTGCCTGCGGGCGTGATCCTGCAGTGGCGCCGTTGGTGCCTCGATCCCGCCTACAGCGTGGGTGCCGAAGGGGCGGGCGTGGCAAGAAGCTACGGGGCGGTGCGGTTTCCGGTGCTGGCCCTGTCCATGGCCGATGACGAGCTGATGACGCTGCGCGGCACGCACAATCTGGTCAACCTGTATGCCAATGCCGAGCGCCGGGTGGAGAGCATCACTCCAGCCGATGTGCAGGTGCGGCGTATCGGGCACTTCGGGTTTTTTCGCGACCAGTTCCGCCAGAGCCTGTGGCCGCGTGCGGCGGCAGCGCTGGCAAGCCTGGGGGCCGCGGCGGCGACGGTGGTGCCAGTCACCGGTACGACGGCCTGACTTGCGCTTTGGCGGCACACTTGGCGCAATGAACCGTTCTTCCGATTCCGCCAACTCCGGCCGTTCCCCCTTGCCCTCTGACACTTCTCCTTCCTCTTTCGCTTCTTCGCCTGTGGACCCGCACCCGACCTCTCTGCACGCGCTGGACGAAGCCGTCCAGCTGACTGCGCTTCCCGACGCGCCCGGCCAGTACGGCGGGAAGACGCATGCGGGCTACTGGAACATGGTGGGCCCTTTTGGCGGCGTCACGGCCGCCACGTTGTTGCGCGCGGTGCTGGACCACCCCGACCTGCTCGGCGAGCCCCTGTCGCTTACCGTCAACTATGCGGGCGCCGTGGCCGCCGGACCTTTTAGCGTGCAGGCCACGCCGGTGCGCACCAACCGCTCCACGCAGCACTGGACGTTATCAATCCTGCAGGCCGATGCCGACGGCGCCCCGGTGGTGACCACCACCGCCACGGCCGTGACGGCAGTGCGCCGCGAAACCTGGAGCGTGGGTGACGTGCCCATGCCTGCCGTGCCTGCTCCCGGCGAGCAGCCAGCCATGCCGCGTGGCGTGGGCGTGGAGTGGCTCGACCGCTACGAAATGCGCCCTGTGGCCGGCGCCATCCCCCGCCAGTGGGACGGCACGGGTGACCACAGCCTCACGCAACTCTGGATGCGCGATGCGCCCCCGCGTCCGCTGGACTTCTGCGCACTGGCCGCACTGGCCGATGTGTTCTTCCCTCGTGTATGGCTGCGCCGCGCCCAGCGCGTGCCGGCCGGTACGGTGTCGATCACGGTGTACTTTCATGCCAGCAGCGCACAGCTGCAGGCCACCGGCACCGGCTACCTGCTGGGCCAGGCCCGCGGGCAGGAGTTCCGCAACGGGTTTTTCGACCAGAGCGCGCAGCTTTGGAACGAAGCGGGCACCATGCTGGCGACCAGCCACCAGATCGTCTATTACAAGGAATGAGTGGCGGTCGGCGGCCCGCTCTTGCGGCTGCGACTGTCGCTTTTCCATCACCTCCCCTTCGCGAACCTTCATCTTTACCCACTGACCACCATGACCGAAGCCACCAGCACTAGCGTCGCCACGCAAGACATCCTCGTCCACACCGAAGCAGGGGTGGCGACCATCACCTTCAACCGCGTGGACAAGAAGAACTCCATCACCCGCGACATGTACGCCGCCATGGCCGATGCGTTGGCAGCGGCCAAGGACGACGCCGCCGTGCGCGTGGTGGTGTTCCAGGGCGATGTGGCGATCTTCAGCGCCGGCAATGACATTGGCGACTTCTTGCAGCAGCCGCCCGCCACGCAGGATTCGCCGGTGTTCCGCTTCCTGCGCGGCATCGCGGCCTTCCCCAAGCCCGTGATTGCGTCCGTGTGCGGCCCGGCCGTGGGCATCGGCACCACCATGCTGTTCCATTGCGACCTGGTCTACGCGGGCGACAACGCCGCGTTCTCCATGCCTTTCGTGAACCTGGGCCTGTGCCCCGAAGCTGCTTCGAGCCTGCTGGTGCCCCAGATGATGGGCTACCACCGCGCCGCCGAGGCCCTGCTGCTGGGCGAGCCCTTCATGGCCGAAGCCGCCTTGGAAGTGGGCCTGGTCAACCGCGTGGTGCCACCGACCGAATGCAATGGCGTGGCCCAGGCCCAGGCCCGCAAGCTGGCGGCCAAGCCCCTGTCGTCGCTGATCGAGACCAAGCGCTTGATGAAGGGTGGGCAGCAGGCGAAGGTGCTGGAGGTGATGGCGGAAGAGGGCGAGAGCTTTGGGCGGATGCTGCGGGAGCCGGCAGCACGGGAAGCGTTTTCGGCGTTTATGGAAAAGAGAAAGCCAGATTTCAGCAAGAGCTGAAAGCTGGCCGCTGCTTTGCGGCGTAGGCCGCGTAGCGGGCTGAACGATCTTTCGGTAAAAGCGCCGTCCCGACTTCAGCGCAGTCTGAAGTGGGTAGCCGCGTTAGCGGCGCGGACTGCGAAGCAGGCCCGGCGGGCTTTCGGTAAACGAGGAAGCCAGATTTCAGCAAGAGCTGAGATCAGGCGCTGCGATAGCGGTCCAGCCCGCGGAATTTCGACGATTTTGACCGCTAGCGCTTGAATCTAAAGCACTGGCAGCTATTGGTTTTGTAGTGGCTGCGTGGCGTTGGTTCGACTGGGGTGATTGGTTGGGGCTGGGCTGTCAGAGTCTGCTGTCGGCGTGGCTACCGCGTGCGTGTGCTTAGGGCTACGCTGAACAAGCCCTCGAAATTTCCCGCGCGAACGCGGAAGACGCCATTTTTTGGATTTTGTGGCCTCTTGCGCCGCCCATTT
>LNFM01003269.1_pt1 | contig 55176 bp, 47 predicted proteins | sample 596031 | NCBI WGS metagenome assembly LNFM01 (sample SAMN04254537, study PRJNA301005) | activated carbon metagenome | isolation source: dual media filters at the Ann Arbor, Michigan drinking water treatment plant | place: USA: Ann Arbor
ACTGGCAAGGATCTGTCCAACGCCAATTACTAAGGTTGTTGGTAGTTTTGAAAGGGCCGCCCCTGGGCGGCCCTTTCTTTATGCGCGCAGCAGCCGGTCCAGCGCGCCTTGCAGAATAAACATCGCCGCGTGCTGGTCGATGACTTCGGCGCGGCGATCGCGGCGCATGTCGGCCTTGATCAACTCGCGCTCGACCGCGGCGGTCGACAGCCGCTCATCCCAGAACGCTATCGGCAAGTCGGTCAGCCGGGCAAAGTTGCGCGCGAAGGCGCGGGTCGACTGGGCACGCGGCCCTTCCGAGCCATCCATGTTGATCGGCAGGCCGAGCACAAAGCCGACGCTCTTCCGCTCGGCCGCCAGCGCCAGCACGCGCTTGGCATCGGCGGTGAAGGTGGTGCGGGCGATGGTCTCGACCCCGGTCGCCAGCCGGCGGTCCGGATCGCTGGCAGCGACCCCGATGGTCTTGGTGCCGAGATCGAGGCCGATCAGCCCGCCGCGAGGGGCGAACTGCGGCGCCATCTCCATCAGCGTCCCGATGGCCATTGTCATTCCTTTTGAAGTCGAGCGGCTCGCGTGGCGCTGCCGATCGTCCTGTACCGTACCGGGCAGGGTAGAGGCCAGCGCCACGGACTTGCCGCTGGACGAATGCTTGCTCAACCTCAAAAGAATGCCCGTCCGGCGCTCAGACAGCTAGATTGGCTGGATAACGGGAGACGCATCCATGTGGCAGGACCGGCGACTACTGGACCTCTTCGGAATCGAACACCCCATCGTGTTGGCGCCGATGGCTGGCGTGATGGACACTGACCTGGCCGTCGCCGTTGCTGACGGCGGCGGGCTGGCCTCGTTGCCGATGGCGATGCTCGATGAGGCGAAGCTGCGGGCGCAGGTCGAGACCTTCCGCGCCGCCACCGCCCGGCCGCTCAACCTGAACTTCTTTACCCACACGCCGCCGGTGCCGAACAACGCCCGGGAGCATGCCTGGCGCGAAAGCCTGAAGCCCTATTACGCCGAATACGGCATCGATCCCGCGGCGCCGGTGCCGTCGTCGGAGCGCAAGCCGTTCAACGATGCGTTTTGCGCGGCGGTCGAAGAGCTCAAGCCCGAACTCGTCAGCTTTCATTTCGGCCTGCCGGACAAGGCGCTGCTCGACCGCGTCAAGGTGGCCGGTTGCGTTGTCATGAGTTCGGCGACCACGGTGGAGGAAGCGCGCTGGCTTGAGGCGCACGGCTGCGACGTGGTGATCGCGCAGGGCGCCGAGGCCGGCGGCCATCGCGGCATGTTCCTGACCGACAGTCTCGCCAGCCAGCCCGGCACGATGGCGCTGGTGCCGCAGGTGGTGGACGCTGTGAAGCTGCCGGTGATCGCCGCCGGCGGCATCGGCGACGCCCGCGGCATTGTCGCCGCGCTGGCGCTGGGCGCGGCCGCCGTGCAGATCGGCACCGCCTTCCTGCTCGCGCCGGAATCGAAGGTGCTGCCGCCGCACCGGGCGGCGCTGCAGGCGGCGCGCGACGATGGCACGGTGGTCACCAATGTGATGACCGGCCGGCCGGCACGCGGTTTCGTCAATCGGGTGATGCGCGAGCGCGGGCCCATCAGCGACATAGCGCCCGCCTTTCCGCTGGCCGGCGGCGCGCTGGCGCCGCTGCATGCCAAGGCCCAGGCACAGGGCTCGGGTGATTTCTCGGCAATGTGGGCGGGGCAGGCAGCCGCTCTGGGGCGCGAAATCCCGGCGCGTGAGCTGGTGGTACGGCTCGCTGAGGAAGCGCAGACACTGCTGCGGCGGCTGGCCGGGTAGGGTTGCTGCACCGAAAGCCGCTCTGCTATAGGCTCGGCACCGAGCTTTTCGGGCTTTCTGGAACAACTTATGTCCGTCGACGCCGTCACCGTCCGCCGAATCGCGCATCTCGCCCGCATTGCCGTGGCTGAGGACGAGGTCGACCATCTTCAGGGCGAGTTGAACGCCATGCTGGCCTTTGTGGCGCAGCTTGAGGAGGTCGACGTCGCTGGCGTCGAGCCGATGACTTCGGTGACGCCGATGGCCATGAAGAAGCGCCATGACGTGGTGACCGCGGGTGGCATCGCCGACGACATCGTGCACAACGCGCCCGCCACCGACGACCACTTTTTCCTGGTGCCGAAGGTCGTGGAGTAGTCGGCATGTGCATGGCGTGTGAACAGGATGACCTGGAGCGCCGGTTCGAACTGGTGGAGATCATCTCCACCGGAAAGATGCCCGACGGCCACACCGCCGACGATTTGCGCGCCATGGGCCTGCCGCTGCCGGGCGAGTTGATCCGCGAGCGCCAGCCGGACGGCACGATCCTGATCCGGCAGGTCGCGCCGTCGCAGCGGGCCGCTGCCTTCTCATGCGATGCGCCCAAGAATGTCTGAGCCGACCATGAGCGAATTGACGTCTTTGACGCTGGCCGCCGCGCGCGACGGTTTGCGCAGCAAGGAATTCTCCGCGGTAGAACTGGCCGACGCGCATCTGCTCGCCATGGAGAAGGCGCGGGCGCTGAATGCCTATGTGCTGGAGACGCCGGAGCGGGCGCTGGCGATGGCCAAGGCGGCCGACGCGCGCATTGCGCTGGGCAAGGCAGGGCCGCTCGAGGGCATCCCGCTGGCGGTGAAGGATCTGTTCTGCACCGAGGCGGTGCGCACCACGGCGTGTTCGCACATTCTCGACAATTTCGTGCCGACCTATGACTCGACGGTGACCGCCCAGCTCTGGCGCGACGGCGCGGTACTGCTCGGCAAGACCAACAACGACGAATTCGCCATGGGCTCGTCGAACGAGACCTCGTATTTCGGCCCGGTGACCTCGCCATGGCGGCGCAAGGGCTCGAACACCAGGCTGACGCCGGGCGGCTCGTCCGGCGGCTCGGCGGCGGCGGTGGCCGCGCATCTCTGCCTCGGCGCCACCGGCACCGATACCGGCGGCTCGATCCGCCAGCCGGCGGCCTTCACCGGCACCGTCGGCATCAAGCCGACCTATGGCCGCGTGTCGCGCTGGGGCATCGTTGCGTTCGCTTCGTCGCTCGATCAGGCCGGGCCGTTCACCCGCACCGTGCGCGACGCGGCCATCCTGCTGCGCTCGATGGCCGGCCCCGACGACAAAGACACCACCTGCGCCGACGTGCCGGTGCCTGACTATGAGGCCGCCGTCGGCCGCTCGGTGAAGGGGCTGCGCATCGGCGTGCCCAAGGAATACCGGCTCGACGGCATGCCGGCCGAGATCGAGAAAATCTGGGAGCAGGGCCGGGCCTGGCTGAAGGCGGCCGGCGCCGAGCTGGTCGAGGTGTCGCTGCCGCACACCAAATACGCGCTGCCGGCCTATTACATTGTCGCCCCGGCGGAAGCCTCCTCGAACCTCGCGCGGTACGACGGCGTGCGCTACGGCCTGCGCGAGCCGGGCGGCGACATCCGGGAGATGTACGAGAAGACCCGCGCCGCCGGTTTCGGCGCCGAGGTACGCCGCCGCATCATGATCGGCACCTATGTGCTGTCGGCCGGCTATTACGATGCCTATTACCTGCGGGCGCAGAAGGTGCGGACGCTGATCAAGCGCGACTTCGAGCAGGTGTTCGACGCCGGCGTGCACGCCATCCTCACCCCGGCGACGCCGTCGGCGGCGTTCGGACTGGGCGAGAAGGGCGGCGCCGACCCGGTCGAGATGTACCTCAACGACATCTTCACGGTGACCGTGAACATGGCCGGGCTGCCGGGCATCGCGGTGCCCGCCGGGCTCGACGGCCAGGGCCTGCCGCTCGGTCTCCAGCTGATCGGCCGGCCTTTCGACGAGGAAACGCTGTTCGCGACAGCCGAAGTCATCGAGCAGGCCGCCGGCCGGTTCACGCCCAAGCCGTGGTGGTGAGAACGCCATGAACGCCAAAGGCCCATCCGACAAGCTGATCCGCGGCGCCACCGGCGACTGGGAAGTCGTCATCGGCATGGAGGTCCATGCCCAGGTCGCCTCCAACGCCAAATTGTTCTCCGGCGCCTCGACCGCATTCGGCGCGGCGCCGAACAGCCACGTCTCGCTGGTCGACGCGGCCATGCCCGGCATGCTGCCGGTGATCAACGAGGAGTGCGTGCGCCAGGCGATCCGCACCGGCCTCGGCCTCAAGGCGCAGATCAATCTGCGCTCGGTGTTCGACCGCAAGAACTACTTCTATCCCGACCTGCCGCAGGGCTATCAGATCAGCCAGTACAAGGCGCCGGTGGTGGGCGAGGGTGAGGTTGTGGTCGATCTGGATGGTGGCGGCAGCGTCACCATCGGCATCGAGCGTCTGCATCTGGAACAGGACGCCGGCAAGAGCCTGCACGACCGCCACCCGACCATGTCCTACGTCGACCTCAACCGGTCGGGCGTCGCTTTGATGGAGATCGTATCGAAGCCGGACCTGCGCTCGGCCGAGGAGGCCAAGGCCTTCATCACCAAGCTGCGCTCGATCTTGCGCTATCTCGGCACCTGCGACGGCGACATGGAGAAGGGCAGCCTGCGCGCCGACGTTAACGTGTCGGTGCGCAAGCCGGGCGACCCGCTCGGCACCCGCTGCGAGATCAAAAACGTCAATTCGATCCGTTTTATCGGCGCGGCGATCGACTATGAAGCGCGCCGGCAGATCGAGATCATCGAAGAGGGCGGCGTCATCGAGCAGGAGACGCGTCTGTTCGATCCCGGCCGCGGCGAAACGCGGCCGATGCGCACCAAGGAAGAGGCGCACGACTACCGTTACTTCCCCGATCCCGACCTGCTGCCGCTGGAGTTCGACCAGGCCTATGTCGACGCGCTGGCGGCGCACCTGCCGGAACTGCCGCACGCCCGCAAGGCGCGCTTTGTCGGCGGCTTCGGCCTGTCGGCCTACGACGCCGGCGTGCTGGTGGCCGAGCGCGAGACCGCCGACTACTTCGAGGCGGTCGCCAAGGGGCGCGATGCCAAGGCGGCAGCCAACTGGGTGATCAACGAACTGTTCGGCCGGCTGAACAAAGAGGGCAAGGACATCAAGGCGTCGCCGGTGACCGCCGGCCAGCTCGGCGGCATGCTCGACCTGATCGCCGACGGCACGATTTCCGGCAAGATTGCCAAGGACTTGTTTGAAATTCTCTGGACCGAGGGTGGCGACCCTCGTGCCATCGTCAGCACGCGCGGCATGGCCCAGGTGACAGACCTCGGCGCGATCGAGAAGCTCGTCGACGACATCGCCGCGCAGAATCCCGACAAGGTCGCGCAGGCGAAAACCAATCCGAAGGCGATCGGCTGGTTCGTCGGCCAGATCATGAAGTCGTCCGGCGGCAAGGCCAGTCCGCAAGCGGTCAACGACATCCTCAAGCGCAAGCTCGGTCTCTGACCGGCCTACGCCGGATCGTCACGCTCTTTGCGCCGATGCCGTTCGCATTTCTTTTTTCCTGCTTGACGGTATCCGCGCCGGCGCCAAACAGCGCGTGCCGAAGCCGCGTCCGCGAATCACTTGACGCTGATTCGCTCGATTTTGATCGATTCCGCTCGTCGAGCACCTATAAGCGGACGAAGTTATGCAAAATTTTTTTGCGGTGCACTTCGATGCATTCCGATCGTCGTCGATGAAAAAAATAATCGGGCATCGCGCGCGTTTTTATCGTGACAAGACGGCCGGTCCATTGCAGCGGCACCGAAAAAAAAGCCTTATGTCATCGCTGTTTTTGCAATGTCGTATTTTTTTGAGTCGAATGCGCGCGGTGTTGCTTTGCAAACCGTTTATTCAACCGCGCAACGCATCGAGTCAGCGTCGAACAACACGCCGCGCGCGCGACATCCACACATCGTCAAGCGCAGTAAGTGTTTTTTTCATTGTGCTGTAGTAAACGGAATGGAGTGCGCGTCGATCCCCGACCGTACTGAGAAGAGACCCGCCATATTTCATGGCTAGGAGGGCAGCAAATGGCTAAGCGGAAAAAGAAGGCAGCGGCGAAGAAGAAGACCAAGAAGAAGAAGCTCTAGTCTGGCTTCGCTGCACGATCTTCGGCCTTCGTCGGAGATCGCGTCATACGGGCCGGTGCGCGCCTTGGGGTAATGTGCTCAACGCCGTTGCTCCGCGCGCCCCGGTTCCGATGACTACAGAGGGCGTCGGCGAAACTTCTTGTTTCGCCGACGCCCTCGGTCATTCAGGTCTGTGATATCCGCGCGCGCGCCGTCTCGTGTCGCTCATCCGGCCGACTTCAGGCGCTTGTTGCAGGCGCTCCAGTATTTCGGCCAGGTCATCGCCTTGTCGATCTTGCCGTCGGCCTTGGCCACTTTCCATTCGGCGGCACATTTGCTCTGGCGCTCGCGGGCGGCAATCTGTCCCGGCGTTGGCGGCTTGGCCGTCTTCTTCTTGGCATCTGCGGATGTGGCCGGCTGCGATTGCGCAGCGGCGTCTGGCGCAACATGCGCCACCGGCGCTGTGAGCACAGCGAGAGCAATGGCGGCGGCCAGCATGATTTTCGACACGGCGTTCCCCCTGAGGTTCGGCGCGAGCAGGGTGCCCGCAACCCGCCAGCCAGAATATCCATCTCAGGTTGTATTCGTCCAGTGCGGATCGGCATGGTTGACGTCGGTCGGCGGCCATCGAGCGCCGGGATGTTGCGATTCTGGAGCCTCAGGCCTAGTTCTCGTCGCGAAAAACACTTGGGAAATAGGAGCACGGGGTAATGGCGCGCACGGCAAAGCGAGCGGCGGCACCAAAGCGGGTGGCCAAAAAGGCGGCGCGAGCCAGAAAGACAGTGCAGCCGAAGGCGAAAGCCTCGGCAAAGGCAGCAGCCGGGAAAAGGCCCGGCAGCCTGGCCAAGCCGATCGAGCTCTATTATTGGGCGACGCCGAACGGCTTCAAAGTCTCGATCATGCTGGAAGAGTGCCGCGTGCCCTACACCATGATCCCGGTGAATATTTCCAAGGGCGAGCAGTTTCAGCCCGGCTTTCTGAAAATCTCACCCAATAACCGGATGCCGGCCATCATCGATCCCAATGGCCCCGGCGGGCGGCCGATCTCGATTTTCGAGTCGGGGGCGATTCTGCAGTACCTCGGCCGCAAATATGGAAAGTTCTATCCCAAGGACGAGCGCGGCCGCGTCGAGGTCGATCAATGGCTGTTCTGGCAGATGGGCGGCGTCGGGCCGATGGCGGGGCAGGTGCACCACTTCAGAAACTACGCCGTCGAAACGCTGACCTATGCGATCAACCGCTACGTCAACGAAGTGAACCGGCTCTATGGCGTGATGAACAAGCGGCTGGCGGATCGCGATTTCATCGCCGGCAAGTATTCCATCGCCGACATGGCGCTGGTCGGCTGGGTCAATGGCTGGGCCAATCAGGGGCAGGACATCAACGAGTTTCCGCATCTGAAGCGCTGGCTCGACACCATGAAGGCGCGGCCCGCGGTCCAGCGCGGCATGGCGCTCGGCATGGATCTGAAGAAAACCGTCGATATGAAGGATCCGAAGGTGCAGGCGGTTCTGTTCGGGCAGCGCGCCCGGACGGCGTAGCGCGCCCGGCCGACGAAAAAAAGCGCGGACCGCGGTCCGCGCTTTTTTTTAGTCGATGGCGGCTATCAGTCCGCGCGCTTCCAGGTCTGGCCCTTGCAGAGAAAGCCGAGCACGCAGCCTTCGACGCGCATCGCGTTATTGCTCACGACGGTGACGTTGCCCTGATAGACCTTGCCATCGTCGGCGTTGTAAATCTGTCCGGACCATTTTCCTTCGCCGCTCGGCTGCAGGCCGTTCACCACCGTGAGGCCAATCAGCGGACGGTTGCGTTTGGCGGCATCGGGGTTGCGCTTGTCGGTCTTCGGCTTGCCGGTCGCCGGATCGTTCGGCACGTTCAGCCAAACCACCCGTCCGCACAGGCGTTTACCGCCGCACTCGGAGATGCGCACCTTGGTTCCGCCATCGGCGGACATCCAGGTGCCCTCGGCGGGCACGGCATAGGCGGCGGTTGAAAACATCGCCGCGCCGAAGAGGGCAGCGGCCATAGCCGAAGTCGAAAATTGCAACGTCATACTCCCGTTCCCGTTTGTCGGTGTTGAACCGGGCATCGCTCCTGCCGCAACCGGCCGGTCCAGACCCGTCACATCGCTGTAATAATGCGCGGTGGTTACGGATGGTTCAATCAATTCGGTTAGCGGACCGTGACCATCGGCGATGAATCGCCGTTACGCCTTTGTTTGAAGGGTTTTTCGCGCCTTGCGCAGTTTAGCCACCGCGGCTTTTTCATGTTCGATTCATTGCGATGCTTAAACTGTCATTCAAATTTTCGCCGCAGGATCGCCTTTGTCGGGACTGGAGCGCCAGCCCGGCAACAGGGACACGCGACGGACGCCTGGGGGCAGTGCCGTCGCCGCAAACAAGGGAGGCCTCAATGGCTCTGATCGAGATGGCGACCGTGACACCCGCCGAGCCGCAGGACGGCATCGGGTGCTTCGACCTCGGCATGATGTTTTCGGCGGGCGCCGGCACCGACATCAATCTGGTGGAGGCGCACAAGTGGTTCAACATCGCCGCCATGCGCGGCCATCGCGAAGCGACCGCCCTGCGGCGTGAGATTGCCGAACTGATGAGCGACAGCGAAATCGGCTGTGCCCAGCGCGCTGCGCGCGACTGGCTCAAGGCGCATCCGCAGGCTGTCGCGCCGGCGCCGCTGCTCCGGATCGCCGCTTAGAACGCGCTCCGCTGGTCGGCTCGGGCGCAATCGCCTGCGGCGCGCGCGTCGCCCGATCAGCGAGCCGATCTGGGAGCATGCGGGCGCTCTCTCGGTGCGCTGTACCGCGGGTTCTGTTCGCACCAGCCGCCGATGCCCGCAATCGTCGCCTGACACTGCTGGAACGTGGCGAAGCCGCAATTGGTGCCGCCGTCGCCGTCGGTCCCGGAATAGACGGCGCACCAGGGATAGGTCTGGGCCTGACCCGGCGTGGCCCCGGACACGGCGTAGATGGCAAGCGCGAGCAGAAGGGGAGCGGATATTTTCATGGCGCAAGCTCCGGCTGAGAATCCGGCGGCATCGATACCGCCGGGCGTCAGAGAAAGAACCCCCGACCGTGCACATTAGTTCAACGGCGCTGCCAGCGTTTGACCGGGCAAAGCGGGTTCTGTAAGCCTTGCCGCACGCGGAGACGTGGCCGAGTGGCTGAAGGCGGCGGTTTGCTAAACCGTTATACGCTCCAAAGGCGTATCGAGGGTTCGAATCCCTCCGTCTCCGCCAGCCTTGCGGCAGAAAAACCTCTGTTCCGGCGCGCTTTGCGAGGGCATCATGCCTGTCGGGTCGCACGGGCGGCCTCTGCATCGAACCCACCATAACCGAGCACGTCTTTGACCGATAAATCCTCCGGCAGTTCCATCGGCACCGCGGGCCGCTATGTCGTGGTGGGTCTCATCACGATCGCGCCCCTCGGCATCACCTGGCTGATCCTCGACTTCCTCTTCAATCAATTGTCGCGCATCGGCCGGCCGTGGGTCACCGGAATGGCGTTCGCGATCCGGCCGCAATATCCGACGGTGTCGGACTGGCTTCTCAATGAGACGCTGCAATCGGTCATGGGCGTCATCATTGTGCTGTTGTTGTTGTGGCTGCTGGGGTGGGGAACCACACGGGTGGTCGGGCAACGGCTGATCGGGCTGTTCGAGGCGCTGATCGAGCGAATCCCTTTCGTCCATTCGATCTATCGCAGCACCAAGCGGTTCCTCACCGTCGCGGCCGCCACGCCCGAAGGTGAACGGCGGGTCGTGCTGATCAATTTCCCGGCGCCCGGCATGAAGGTCCTCGGATTTATTACCCGAACGCTTCGGGACGCCGCGACGGGCGAGGAACTCGCGGCAATCTATGTGCCGACGGCGCCGAACCCGACGTCCGGCTATATTGAGATCGTGCCCATGCGCGACGTGACATTCACCGACTGGACCTTCGACCAGGCGATGACGTTCATCGTCACCGGCGGGTCGTCGGCGCCAGAGACGGTCAATTATTCGGACAAGCCGTAACGGTTGCTGACCCGCGCTTCGTGGACGAGCGTCGCGGCGGACGATTCGGCCGGATGGCGTTGCCAGCGGTCAATCTGACGGTTCCAGCCGTCCAGAGGCGGTGCCCGGGAAATGGGCGCAGGGCGAAGTTCCGGCCTCCGGATTGTGGCAAACGGCTTTAATTTTGCCATAGACGAACATCCCGGCAACACACTGGAAGCTGAGCTTGTTTCGACCTAACATATTGAATTATAATAAAAAAACCCAGGATGAGGAACCTAGGACTTGTCAGTCTGAGGCGCGTGAAATTACGCATCCGACGCCTGATTTCAGTGCGTGTTTTTTGCGCAACACCCAGTCGAAAAGCAGCCCCGCGGCCTGTGGGCAGGGGCCTTATTCATTGCACGGAGGGGCTCATTCGCTAAAGTTCAATGGCGACGGAGGGGAAATCCCCGTGTCGCGTTGTCCGGGTCGACGGATTGCACTGTGTGTTAAACCCTTGGTCTGTTTCAGGCGAAATTGGGTCGATCGCGTGGTGTGAAAAGTTTCTCCGGGCAGCGGGGAGCAAGGGGAAGTTCCAATAGGTGCTGTCGCACCAGGCGGAGACCGAACCCTCTCACGACAAACAAATGTTTTGGAGGTTCAAGATGAAGATGGTGAAAAGCCTTCTCCTGGGCACCGCAGCGGGTCTCGTTGCGATGACTGGGGCACAGGCAGCCGATCTTCCCGTTAAGGCCAAGCCGGTCCAATACGTGAAGATCTGCAGTCTCTATGGAGCTGGGTTCTATTACGTTCCCGGTACCGATACCTGCTTGAAAATCGGCGGCTGGGTTCGCGTTCAGACGGCCGTTGGCTACAACGGCGACCTGACGGCAGGCCCCCTCGCGGCTGGCAGCACCTTCGACCGTATCGGCAACCCGATCTCGTCGGAGTTCAACTACCGCATCCGTGGCTACATCACGGCCGACGCACGCAGCCAGACCGAGTACGGCACGCTCCGCAGCTACATCGCGGTCGGCACCTCGACCAACGACGCGGGCGCCAACACCTTCAACTCGAACCGCGCCTTCATCCAGTTGGCCGGCTTCACCATCGGTCTGGCCCAGTCGTTCTATGACTTCGCCAGCATGGCGGCGGTGTCGTACAACGGCGGCGCGATCAACAACACCGGCGACACCGGCGACGGTGGCAAGGTGGTTTGGGGCTATACCGCCCGCTTCGGCAACGGCTTCTCGGCGACCATCGCCGCCGAAGCGCGCCGCGTCACGAGCGTCACCCGGGGTACCGGTGCGTTCCTGAACGCGGTCAACACCGTCAACGAAGGGCAGAAGCTGCCTGACGCGGTTGCCAACCTTCGCCTCGACCAGGCGTGGGGCAGCGCTCAGATCATGGGTGCCCTGCATGACGTCGGCGGTCAGTACTACGGCACCAACCTCGCTCCGCTCGCCACCTCCCCGGACAACAAACTGGGCTATGCGGTCGGTGCGGGTCTTCGGCTGAATGCGCCGATGATCGGCCGTGGTGACTACTTCCAGATCCAGGTCAACTACGCCAAGGGCGCGTCGGGCTACGTTGCCCAGGGTACCAGCTACGGCTGGGCCGACAACTTTGCCGGCGGGACTACCTTCACTCGTGGCGGTTACGGTCTGGTGACGGACGGCGTTTACGATGGCCTCGGCGGCCCGATCGAACTCACCACCGCTTGGGGTGTGTTCGGTTCGTTCGAGCATAACTGGAACGCCCAGTGGAAGACCTCGCTCTACGGAACCTACTCCGCGATCAAGCAGACCGACCGGGCTAACCTCATCCTGTGCGGCACTGCGGCGAACGTGACGGCGGGCTGCAACAACGACTTCAAGTTGTGGTCGGTCGGTACCCGTACCGCTTGGGCTCCGGTTGCGAACCTCGAAGTCGGTCTCGACATCATCTACCAGAGACTTGACACTGCTTCGTCCGGCTTCACTTCCGCCGGCCGTACCTACGAGGATCGTGGCAACTGGATGGGCCACCTCCGCGTTCAGCGCAACTTCTTCCCCTAGTCGTCTGACGAAGGCGAAGTTCGCTTAACAGCGATAGAAGTCCCCGGCGGGAAACCGCCGGGGATTTTTTATTGCCTTCGGGCGAGCAGCTCGATTGGCGAGGCCTCGCATTGCCAGTGCGCCGCCTTGGCCCTATACGAAAACATCATCAATTTGGGTGGCCCGATGACCGCGCGAATCTACAAGCCCGCCAAGACCGCAATGCAGTCCGGCTCGGCAAATACCAAAGCCTGGCTGGTCGAGTTCGAACCGGAGGAGCCCCGTCTGGTCGAGCCGCTGATGGGCTGGACGTCATCAGCCGACATGCGCCAGCAGCTGCGCCTGCGTTTCGAAAGCCGGGAAGAGGCGGTGGCCTATTGCGAGCGCCATGGCATCGCCTATCAGATTTTCGAACCGAAGCCGGCCTACCGGCGGACGATGTCCTACGCCGACAACTTCGCCTTCAAGCGCCGCGACGCCTGGACCCACTGAGGTCGCTCGATAGGGTGAAGGCTCAGGCGTGCGCGCGCGCCGGCGCGCCCGGCAGGCTGCGGCCCTGGGCCGTGGTGCGCTGGCGCAGCAGCGAAATGAAGCGCTCTTCCGGCATCGGCTGACCGAGCAGGAAGCCCTGTCCGAAATCACAGCCCATGCTGACCAGCGCGACCGCGTCGGCGGCTTTCTCGATGCCCATGGCGACCGCGGTACGGCCGAAATTATGCGCCAGGTCGATCACCGTCTTGCACAGCGGCGCGTTGACCTTGTTGGTGCCGCAGTCGGTGACGAAGGCGCGGTCCAGCTTGAGTTCGGCAAAAGGCAGTTCGCCCAGCCGCGCCAACGACGAGAAGCCGCGGCCGAAATCATCGATGGCGATTCGCACGTTGTCGCGCTCGAGCTTCTTGGTGAGTTCGAGGGCGAGGGGAAGGTCGGAGACGATCTGGTCTTCCGGAACATCGACAATCAGGCCGGGCCATTTTGCGTTGCTGGGATGGTGGGCTCTCACCATCTCGCTGACCGGCAGGTTGGCCAGCGCCTGGACCGGAATGTTGACCGTCAGCCGCAGGTTCAGGCCGAGCTTGGCAAAGCTTTGCCCGGCCTTGAGGACGCTGCTCAACGCCATTTCCGACAGTTTGCCGACACTCGACTCGGTCGCGTTCGGCATGAAGGCGCCGGGCAGAACGATGCCCAGTTGCGGATGACGCACGCGGGCATAGGCTTCCGCGCCGGCCAACTGCTTTTTCCGCAGGTCGATTTTGGGCTGATACCAGAACTCGACCCAGTCATTGGCCAGGGCTTCATCGAGATCGATGCTGGCGCCGCCAGCCGCCGGCAGGCCGAGTTTGAGGTCGCGGAGGATGGTGATGACCGCCTCGGTCTCGAACGGCTTCTTCAGCACCGGCAGCATGTTCAGCTTGTGCTGCAGCCCGATGCCTTTGACGTGCTCGAGCACCGCCGCGCCGCGCGTGCTCATCAACTGCACCGAGCCGGCAAAGCCGGCGGTGCCGAGCGCGATCATCGATTCGATCGCATCGGCTGAATCGAGGGAGATGTTGTGAAACAGCAGGTCCGGCGTGCGCCGCTCCATGGCGGTGCGCAGCGATGCGCCGTCGGGGAATTCCATGGCGTCGACGCCGGCGCCATGGAGCACCAGAGACAGGAACTGCCGGATGCTGGGCTCGTCGTCGACCACGTAGCAGAGCGGGGCGCCGGCCGGGGCAAGCGGCGGGGAAGCAACCTCGGCCGGCGTCTCGGCGGTCGGCGCAGGCGATGGTGCAGCCGTCTCGGTCATGGGGGCGCGCGCGCTCAGATCGTCGGACAAGGGGTCGGCTGACGGTATTGGTGTGCCAATCCGGTTAATTCTAGGTTTCGGACCGGCGTTCTAACCGTGCTTCATTTGGTCCCGTAGGCGCGGTCGCCGGCATCGCCGAGGCCCGGCACGATGTAGGCGTGCTCGTCGAGACGTTCGTCGATCGATGCGGTCCAGATCGGCACGTCGGGGTGCTGCGCGCGCAGCCGCTCGATGCCCTCCGGCGCCGCCAGGAGGCAGACAAAGCGGATCTCCTTGGCGCCGCGCTCCTTGATCCGGTCGACCGCCGCCACGGCCGAGTTCGCCGTCGCAAGCATCGGGTCGATGACGATGACCAGCCGCTCGGCGAGATTTGCCGGCGCCTTGAAGAAGTACTCGATCGCGACAAAGGTCGCAGGATCGCGATAGAGGCCGATATGGGCGACGCGGGCGGATGGAACGAGGTTGGTCATGCCTTCGACGAAGGCAAGTCCGGCCCGCAGGATCGGGGCGAACACCAGCTTCTTGCCGGCGATCTCCTTGCCGGTCATCGGCGCGACCGGCGTTTCGATCTGCACGTCGGTGAGCGGCAGATCGCGCGTCACCTCGTAGCACAGCAGCATGCCGATCTCGTTCAACAGCTCCCGGAATGATTTGGTCGACAGGTCCTTGTCACGAAGCAGGGTCAGCTTGTGCTGCACCAGCGGATGATCGACGACGGTCACGCCTTCCATAGCCATTCTCTCCCTAGAATACGGTGCCGTCGCTGACGACCTTGATCGGCGGCGAGGCGTCGGCACGCCGCGCGCGCGCCAGCGCGCGGCCGGTGGCCCATGTGCCGCCTTCGAGAACCTTGGCCAGCGGCAGCGTGGTCGCATCCATGCCAAGCCGTGCCCGGATGATGCCGGCCAGCCGGTCGAGCAGGGCGACGGTCAGCGCCCGCCATTCGACCACCAGTTCAGAGCCGACATCATGCGCGACGGCTGCCTGGGCGGGGTCGCGCAGCATCAGCACGCCGGCATCGACGAACAGTCCGCCGTTGCGATATTCGGCCAGCCCGGTCAGTCCATCGATGCCGGTCACCGTGATCCCGCCCCCCTGTAATGGCTCGATCAGCGAATAGGCGAGCCACTGCGACAGTTTATGTAGCGGCATCAGCCCGTTGCTGGCATCGGCTGATGTAATGGCCGAATGCCGCCAACAGTCGCCGAGCGCGATGCCGCCCAGCGTCAGGCGTGACGGCCAGATCGGCCCCAGCTCGTGCAGCAGTTCGGACAGGATCTCAGCCGCTGCGATGGCGCCGCGATCGGCGACGGCCTCGAGGTGATCGAACAGTCCGCCGGGGCGGGCTGTGTCGGCGCGGGCGAAGACGCCCTCGCGGCCGGCCGCCAGTTGGCCGAGCGCGCGCAACAGCGCGGCACGGCCGGGGAGGCCGACCAGCGGATTGTTGGCGCTGACCTGAAAGCCATCGCTGAGTTGCTGCGCGGTCATCTGCGCCAGCACGGCCACATCGACCCGGAACGGGTCGGACGGATTGGCCGAAAATGCGCCGCGCGCGAACATGTCGAGGCTGGCCAGCGCCAGGCCCTCGGAGCGCCCGATCGCTGTGCCGGTGATAGCGTCGGTGTAGCGCCAATCGGTGCCGGCGCCGGCGTCGAGAAACACGCTGATGATGGCCAGATCGAACGCCGCGCGGGCGCGCGCCGCGGCATCCGGCCAGCGTGCCGCCGCGGCGATGGCGGCAAAACGGTCGGCGCCCGCGACGACGAAGTGCCGCCAGCGCGAATGAAACGGCACGTCCAGCGACGGGTAGGCCTGACGCGTTGTCGCCAGCACCAGGTCGGCGGTGGCGTCGAGCTTGCCGAGGTCAACGGTGAAGTGCGCGAGCCGGCCGTCGAGCCCGAGCGCCAGCATGCGGTGGGCGCGATCGCGCACCGCCGCTGCGCTCAACAGATCGAAAGCGGCCGTGCGGTCGTTGGTGGCGTGCATGCGGCCTCTAGTATTTGTCGAGCGGCCGGCCGACCGATGAGGTCAGGTCCTGCGGCTTCGGCGCTTCCGGTGAGTAGTAGCCGGCGGCCTTCTTGGCGGCGATTTCCACATGGGCGTCGGCCGGCACGAGTTCGTCGGGGATCGGCACGCGCTCGACGATCTCGATGCCTTGCGCCACCAGCGCGTCGTATTTCATGTCGCTCATCGACACGAAGCGGTCGATGCGGCGCAGGCCGAGCCAGTTGATGGTGTCCGGCATCAATTGCTGGAAGCGTGCATCCTGCACCCCGGCGACGCATTCCGTGCGCTCGAAATAGGCCGCCGCCGCATCGCCGCCTTCCTGACGCTTGCGGGCGTTGTAGACGAGGAATTTGGTGACCTCGCCCAGCGCCCGGCCTTCCTTGCGGTTGTAGACGATAATGCCGAGGCCGCCGGCCTGCGCCGCCCGCGCGCACTCTTCGATGCCGTGAATGAGATAGGGGCGGCAGGTGCAGATGTCGGAGCCGAACACGTCGGAGCCGTTGCACTCGTCGTGCACGCGGCAGGTGATTTTGGTGCTGTGGTCGGGGAGTTTCGTGACGTCGCCGAAGAGATACACCGTGGTGCCCCCGATCGGCGGCAGGAAGACGTGCAGATCGGGCCGCGTCACCAGTTCGGGAAACATGCCGGCGGTCTGCTCGAACAGCGTCCGCCGCAGCGTCGTCTCGGCGCAGCCGAAACGTTCGGCGATGCCGGGCAGATACCAGACCGGATCGATGGCGATCTTGACGACCGCGACGCTGCCCTTGGCGTGCACCAGTTCGCCGTCGGACTGCAGCCGGCCGGCGCGGATCGCGTCCTGCAACTCGGGCAGATCGAGCCGGGCCTTGGTGACGGCGATGGTCGGGCGGATGTCGACCCCGGTGGCGATCTCGGCCTGGAAGCTGTCGGCGATCAGATGCCCCCACGGATCGAGCGACACGATGCGGCGCGGCTCGCTCCATTGCGGAAACGGCCCGATGGTCGCGGCCGGATGGGTGTTGGTGAGATCCGGACGGCGGATCGGATCGAGCGCGCCCGACGACACCGCCAGCGCGCGATAGACGGCATAGGAGCCGCCATGGCTGCCGATGACGTTGCGGTCGCCGGCCCGCGATACGGTCGCGATCACGGGCCCGCGTTCGCGCGCGGTCGGCGCGCCCCAGACGATCGGCATGCGCGCTTTGCCGTCCGGTTCGGGATGGGAGGTGAGGCGGATATGATCGGGCCGGTTCGGTCGGGTCATGGGTGCGTCGCCAAAATGAGAACGGCCCGCCGACAAGGACGGGCCATGCGTTCGATTTTAGGCAATAGACGTAAAGGCTAGGTCAAAACGGGCGGCCGTTACAAGCCTCTTGTGACGCTCGCATATCGCATTTTCACGGCCTTTTCCTCCTTGCAGTGCTCCCGGCGGTGTCATTCGCCTGTCACCCGGCGCTGTTTTGGTCCGGCCGATGACCGCAACGATCTGGGTGGCCGCGTCCTTCCTGGCACTGGCGATGATGGCGCATCTCGCCGGCGTGGCGGTTGCCATGGTGCGCTGCCGAAGGCCGGCCGCGCCGCTGCCGCCGCCCGCCGACGGGCCGCCCGTCAGCCTTGTTATCCCGGTCTGCGGCATCGACAATTACGGCGAAGACACGCTGCGATCCGCCTTCGCCTGTGACTATCCGCGCTACGAACTCATTTTCTGTGCGGCACGCGCCGACGATCCCGTGGTGCCGCTGGTGCGCCGGCTGATTGCCGACCATCCATGGGCAGACGCGCAATTGCTCATCGGCGACGATGCCGTCAGTCCCAATCCCAAGCTCAACAACGTCATCAAGGGCTGGGAGGCGGCGGCCTACGACTGGATTGCCATCATCGACAGCAACATCCTGATTCGCGGCGACTACATTCAGGGGCTGCTGGCCGCCCGGCAGACCGATACCGGGCTGGTGTGCTCGCCGCCGGCCGGTTGCGCGCCGTCCGGTTTCTGGGCCGGCGTCGAATGCGCGTTCCTCAACACCTATCAGGCGCGCTGGCAGTATCTGGCCGATAGCGTTGGGTTCGGCTTTGCGCAGGGCAAGACGCTGTTCTGGCGGCGCGACGATCTTGAGCGGGCCGGTGGCATCCGCGCGCTCGGCCGTGACATCGCCGAAGACGCCGCCTCGACCAAGATCGTGCGCAATGCCGGCCTCCGCGTCCGCCTGGTGAACCCGCCGGCGCGGCAGCCGCTGGGATACCGGAGCTGGCGCGATGTTTGGCGGCGGCAGTCGCGCTGGGCCCGGCTGCGGCGCGCGACGTTTCCGCTGTTCTTTGCCCCGGAGATCCTGGCCGGTCCGGCGCTGCCGCTGGCGGCGGTGATCGTCCTGGCGTCGCCCATCGACGGCGCGCTGGGGCCGGCTGTCCTGCTGTTCGCCGCGATCTGGTACGGCAGCGAATATGCGCTCGCCAGCACGGCCGGCTGGCCGGTGTCGCAGTTCCTCAGCACGGCCTTGACCCGCGACATCCTGCTGCCGGCGCTCTGGGTCGATGCCTGGACCGGCAACAGCTTCGAATGGCGCGGCACAAGCATGCAGGCGCGTGAACCGCGGCATCCCGGAGAAGGCCAGACCGCACTGGCGACGGGTCCTCGCGGCGAGTGAGGTATAAGCCCATGCCCGTCGGGGCCCGAGCCTTTCAATGGCGGGGCGGGGCGGGTAAACAGGGGACAGCGCAAGGCCCCGTAGCTCAGTTGGATAGAGCATCAGCCTTCTAAGCTGAGGGTCCGTGGTTCGAATCCACGCGGGGTCGCCATTTCTCTGTCCATCCGACGTTCTCACCGAACTTGCGGTTCCGCCTTGCCCTCGACACCATCGGGCGCTGAACTCATCGTCTGCCGCCGATTCCGGAGGTCTCTCGCCATGCTCACCGCCATTCGCGCCGGTCTTGCCGCCGCGTTGCTTGCCTTTGCCCTGGTGCCCGCGCAGGCCGCCGACAAGGCCTACAGGAACGCGGCGCTGGAAGAGGCGGCGATTACGCTGGAGGCGCAGATCAAGACCGATGCCGGCGCGGTGACCAAGCAGCCGGCGGTGCTGCGGCGCGAGGCCGATGCCGCCTTCCAGAAGAACGATTTCCGCACCGGCATGACGGTGCTCGGCCAACTCGTCGCCGCCACGCCGAACGACGCCACCTCCTGGCTGCGGCTGGCGCGGACGGTGCTGCAGATCAAGGCGCGCGACGACAAGGAGAAGGCGCTGCTGCTCGATCGCGCCTCGACCGCGGCCTATATCGCCTACAACCGGGCCACTGACCGCGGTATGGAAGCCGAAAGCCTGACCGTGCTTGGCCGCACGCTGGCCGACCGCCGGCAGTGGCGCGCCGCGCTCGATACCTGGCGGCTGGCGCTCGACCTGCGCGAGACCGCGGAATTGCGCGGCCAGTACGAACGCCTGCGGGTCGAGCACGGCTTCCGCTACCTCAGCTATGCCGTGGATACCGACGCGGTGTCGCCGCGCGCGTGCTTCCAGTTCTCGGAAGAACTGCCGGGCCGGCGCACCGACTTCTCGCCGTTCGTTGCCGTGGCCGGCATGGACCGGCCGGCCATTTCCGCCAACGACAAGCAGCTCTGCGTCGAGGGCCTCAAACACGGCGAGCGCTATCAGATCACGCTGCGCGCCGGGCTGCCGTCGGTGGTGCGCGAGACGCTGGCCAAGTCGGCCGAGTTCACCGTCTACGTCCGCGACCGCAAACCATTCGCACGGTTCTCCGGCAAGGCCTATGTGCTGCCCAGCACCGGGCAGCGCGGTATTCCGGTGCTGAGCGTCAACACCAGCGCGGTCGAACTGTCGGTCTACAGGATCGGTGACCGCAATCTGATCGAGACGGTGCTGGGCTACGACTTCCAGCGTAACTTGAGCCGCAATGATGCCGAGCGCATCGGCTCGGAGCGCGGCGTCAAGGTGTGGAGCGGCGAGGTCGCCGTCGAGCAGACGCTCAACACCGAAGTCACCACCGCTTTTCCGGTCGGCGAGGCGTTGAAGGACATCGGCCCCGGCGTCTATGCCATGATCGCGGCGCCGAAGGGCGCCGTGACCGACGACTACGAGCAACTGGCGACGCAGTGGTTCATCGTCTCGGATCTCGGTCTGACCGCCTATAGCGGCCAGGACGGCATCGACGTGTTCGTGCATTCGCTGGCCAGCGCGCAGCCGCTCGACACGGTGCAGGTGCGGCTGATGGCGCGCAATAACGAGCAACTGGCGGCGCGGCATACCGACCGCAACGGCTTCGTGCATTTCGCCGCCGGTCTGGCGCGCGGCGAGGGCGGCCTGTCGCCGGCGGCTTTGGTCGCCACCAACAGCGGCGACTATGCTTTCCTCAGCCTGAAATCGTCGGCCTTCGATCTGTCCGACCGCGGCGTCGGCGGGCGTCAGGTTCAGGCCGCGCTTGATGCCTTTGTCTATACCGAGCGGGGTGTCTATCGTAGCGGCGAGACCGTGCACGTCACGGCGCTGTTGCGCGACGCACGCGGCATCGCTGCGCCGAGCGTGCCGCTGACGCTGGCGATCGTGCGTCCCGACGGCGTCGATTATCGCCGCGTGCTGGTCAACGACCAGGGCCTCGGCGGCCGGTCGCTCAGCGTGCCGATTGTGCCGACGGCATCGACAGGCACCTGGCGGGTGCGGGCCTATACCGATCCGAAGCGGCCGCCGGTCGGCGAGACGACCTTCATGGTCGAGGACTATGTGCCCGACCGCATCGAATTCGACCTCAGCTCGTCGGCCAAGGCCGTACCGCGCAACGCGCCGGTGCAATTGAGCGTCGACGGCAAATTCCTCTACGGCGCGGCGGCGTCGAACCTGGAGCTGTCCGGCGCGGTGGTGATTGCTCCCGCCGCGGCGCGGCCCGGCTTTGCCGGTTACGCTTTTGGCCTCGCCGACGACGAGGTGACCGCCGAACGTCAGGAGCTGACCGATCTGCCGGCGACCGACGCGACCGGCAAGGCGACGTTCCCGGTCACGCTCGACAAGGTGCCGCCGACGGCGCGGCCTTTGGAAGCGCGCATCACCGTCAGCATGGCCGAGTCCGGCGGTCGCGCGGTGGAGCGCAAACTCACGCTGCCGATCGCGGCGGATGCGGCGATGATCGGCGTCAAACCGGCGTTCTCCGGCCGCTCGCTGGCCGACGGCGCCAATGCCGATTTCGACATCGTCATGGTGGCCGCGGACGGCCGCACGACGGCGACGAGCGGCTTGAAGTATGAGCTGCTGCGCATCGAGACTTCGTACCAGTGGTACAAACAGAACGGCGCGTGGGAGTTCGAGCCGGTCAAGCGCACCGAGCGTGTCGCCAATGGCGGTATTGACACGTCGGCCGACAAGCCGGCGCGGCTGTCGCTGCCGGTGAAATGGGGCCGCTACCGGCTGGAAGTGTCCGAACCGTCCGGCGCCATCACCTCGCTCGCCTTCGATGCCGGATTTTATGCGGAATCGAGCGCCGAGACGCCCGACCTGCTCGAAATCGCGCTCGACAAAACCGACTACAAGAGCGGCGAGACCATGAAGGTCGGCGTCACCGCCGCCACCGCCGGCCGCCTGACGCTGAATGTGTTCACCGACCGGCTGGTCGCCAGCCAGTCGCAGGACGTGGCGGCCGGGACGGCGCAAGTTGATGTCACCGTGGGCAAAGACTGGGGCACGGGCGCCTATGTGGTGGCGACGCTGCGCCGTCCGCTCGACGCGCCGGCCCAGCGCATGCCGGGCCGCGCCATCGGCGTGCAGTGGTTCGCCATCGACCGCGCCGGCCACACGCTGGCGCTCGACATGACGGTGCCGCCGACGCTGCGGCCGAATTCGCCGCTGACGGTGCCTGTGAAAATCGGCGGGCTGGCCGCCGGTGAACAGGCGCGCATCGTGGTGGCCGCCGTCGATGTCGGCATTCTCAATCTGACAAATTACCAGCCGCCGGCGCCGGACGACTATTATCTCGGCCAGCGCCGGCTGACCGCCGAGGTGCGCGATCTTTACGGCCAACTCATCGACGGCATGCAGGGCGCCCGCGGCGCCATCCGCTCCGGCGGCGATGGCGGCTTCGGCGAACTGTCCGGCGCGCCGCCGGCGCAGGCGCCGCTGGCGCTGTATTCCGGCATCGTCACCGTCGGCGCCGACGGCGCGGCCAGCGTCACCTTCGACATTCCGGCCTTTGCCGGAACCGTGCGGGTGATGGCGGTGGCCTGGAGCGGCACCAAAGTCGGCAAGGCATCCGGCGACGTCGTGGTGCGCGATCCGGTGGTGCTGACGGCAACGCTGCCGCGCTTCCTGCGCAGCGGTGACCGCGCCGCGCTGCAATTCGAGCTCGACAATGTCGAGGGCGCGGCCGGCGATTACGCGCTGGCGGTCACGGCCGACGGCGCGGCGGCGATGGCCAGCGCGCCACCGGCGGTCCTCAAACTCGCCGCCAAGCAGCGCGACCGCATTTCCATGCCGGTCACCGCCAGCGGTTCCGGGCCGACGACGGTCCGCGTCCGGGTGAGCGGGCCGGACGGCTTTGCGCTGGAGCGCGCCTATGCCCTCGACGTGCGCCCGGCGACGCAACTCCTGACCCGCCGCACCGTGCGGGCGCTCGCCAAAGGCGAAACGCTGACGCTGTCGCAGGACATGTTCGCCGACTTCGTGCCCGGCACGGGCCGGGCGGCCTTGTCGGTCGCGGTTTCGACCGCGCTCGATGCGGCGACGCTGTTCAATGAGCTGGACCGCTATCCGTTCGGCTGCTCCGAACAGATCGCAAGCCGCGCCATGGCCATGCTCTACGTCAACGAACTGGCGGCGCAATCGGGCCTTGCACCCGACGGCGAGATCGACACGCGGCTCAAGGACGCCATCGCCCGGCTGCTGGCGCGGCAGGATTCCAGCGGCTCGTTCGGCCTGTGGTCGGTCGGCGGCAATGACGCCTGGCTCGATGCCTACGTGACCGACTTCCTGACCCGCGCCAAGGACCGCGGCTTCGACGTCCCCGGCACGGGCTTTACGCTGGCGATCGACCGGCTGCGCAATTTCGTCGCCAACACGCCGGAGCCCAAGGACGGCGGCCGTGAACTGGCCTATGCGCTCTATGTGCTGGCCCGCAATGGCGCGGCGCCGGTCGGCGACCTGCGCTACATCGCAGACGTCAAGCTCAACGACATCGCGACCCCGATCGGCAAGGCGCAGATTGCCGCCGCGCTGGCGATGCTCGGCGACAAGGCGCGGGCCGACCGTGTCTATCTGTCGGCGCTGCAAGCGCTGGCGCCGCAGCCGCAATTGCAGATCGGCCGCATGGATTACGGCTCGGCGTTGCGCGACGCGGCGGCGCTGGTGACGCTGGCCTCGGAAGGCCGGGCGCCGCAGAAGACCATCGACGACGCCGTCGGCCGCATCGATGCGGCGCGGCGCCTCGCCTCGGAAACCTCGACGCAGGAGGGTGCCTGGCTGGTGCTGGCGTCGCGGGCGCTGGCCAGGCAGACCGGCGCCATCGCGCTCACCGTCGCCGGCCAAGCCCGCACCGGGGCGTTGTACCGGAGCCTGCGCGCCGACGAATTGACGGCGCCGCTGCCGGTGATGAACGGCGGCGAGGGCACGGTGCAGGCGGTGGTGTCGGTCAGCGGCGCGCCGCTGACGCCGGAGCCGGCTGCCGAACGCGGTTTCAAAATCGAGCGCAAGTATTTCACGCTGGAGGGAGAGCCCGCCGATCCGGCGCAGGCGCGGCAGAACCAGCGCTTCGTGGTGGTGCTGAGCATGACCGAGCCGCAGTCGCAGTTCGGCAGGATCATCGTCGCCGACTACCTGCCGGCCGGGTTCGAAATCGACAACCCGAAACTGGTCTCGTCGGGCGAGACCGGCACGCTGGCCTGGATCGAAAATGCGGTTGAGCCGGTGAATACAGAATTCCGCGACGACCGCTTTACCGCGGCCTTCGACCGGAAGCCGGATTCCGGCCCGCTGTTTGCGGTCGCCTATGTGGTGCGCGCGGTGTCGCCCGGCAGCTACGTGCTGCCGCAGGCCAAGGTCGAGGACATGTACCGGCCGGATCGCTTCGGCCGCACCGCGACCGGCGCGATCGAGATCACGGCGGCGCGATGACCCACACGCGGACCCTTCTGCTCGGCTTCGGCGGCGCAACGGTCGCGCTCGCTCTGGCCGTTGCCGGATGGGTCCATGCGCTCGGCCCTCCGCTGCTCGGGCGGGACCTCGACACCTCGCACGTGGTGCAGGACCGCGACGGCCGGCTGTTGCGGGCCTATGCGGCGGGCCCGGGCGTCTGGCGGCTACAGGCGTCGGCCGAGGATGTCGATCCGCGTTTCCTGAGCCTGCTCATCGGTTACGAAGACAAACGCTTCTACGACCACCTGGGGGTCGATCCCCTGGCCATGGGTCGGGCGGCCTTTCAGTTGATTAATCAACGTCGTATCGTTTCCGGCGCAAGTACTTTGTCAATGCAGGTGGCGCGGCTGCTGGAGCCGCGGCGCGAGCGCAGCTTAGGGACCAAGCTGCGCCAGATCGCGCGCGCTTTGGCGCTCGAGTATCACTTGAGCAAGGCCGAAATTCTCTCTCTTTATCTGACGCTTGCGCCCTATGGCGGCAACCTCGAAGGGGTCCGCGCGGCGTCGCTGGCCTATTTCGGCAAGGAGCCGCGGCGGTTGTCGCTCGGCGAGGCGGCGCTGCTGGTGGCGCTGCCGCAGTCGCCGGAGGCGCGCCGTCCTGACCGGTCTGCTGACCGGGCGCGGCGGGCCCGTGACCGGGTGCTGGACCGTGCCGTCGCGCACGGACTGATCCCGGCCGACGACATCGCGCGGGCCAAAGCCGAGACGGTGCCATCGGCGCGGCGGCCGATGCCGCTGCTGGCGCCGCATGCCGCGGATCAGGTCATTGCAGCGGCGCCGTCTCGCCGCCTTCACACCCTCACGATCGAAGCGCCGTTACAGGCGGCGCTTGAGGATCTGGCCCGCGACCGCGCGCAAGCGCTGGGTCCGGCGCTGTCGGTGGCAATCATCGCTGTCGACCACGGCAGCGGCGAGGTGCGGGCGCGGGTTGCCTCGGCCGATTACTTCGATGTGCGCCGCGCCGGGCAGGTCGACATGACGAACGCTCTGCGCTCGCCCGGCTCGACGCTGAAGCCGTTCATCTACGGGCTCGGTTTTGAGGACGGCCTGATCCACCCTGAAACTTTGATCGACGACCGGCCGGTGCGCTTCGGCAATTACCGGCCGGAGAATTTCGACCAGACCTTCCAGGGCACGGTCACCGTCCGCAAGGCGCTGCAATTGTCGCTCAATGTCCCGGCCATCGCCGTGCTCGGAAGGGTGGGCGTCAACCGGCTCGGCGCGCGCTTGACCGAAGCGGGCGCTGCGCTGGTATTGCCGAAAGGCGAGGCGCCGGGACTGGCCATGGGTCTCGGCGGCGTCGGCATTACGCTGTCCGACCTGACGATGTTGTATGCGGGACTGGCTCGGCTCGGCGCGGCTGTGCCGTTGGTCGAACGGGAAGGCGGCACCGCTCCCGATCCGCACCGGCTGATGGATCCGGTCGCCGCCTGGTATGTCGGCAACGCGCTGCTGGGCGCGCCGCCGCCGGACAATGCCCCGCACGGCCGCATCGCCTTCAAGACCGGCACGTCCTACGGCTATCGCGACGCTTGGGCGGTCGGCTTCGACGGCCGCATGACGATCGGTGTCTGGGTTGGCCGGCCGGATGGCACGCCGGTGGCGGGGCTGCTCGGCCGCAGCAGCGCCGCCCCCATTCTGTTCGATGCCTTTGCCCGGATCGGGCAGGCGCCGTCGGCGCTGCCGCGCGCGCCGCAGGGCGCCGTTCTGGCGGCCACTGCGCGGCTGCCGCCGCCGTTGCAACGTTTCAGCGCCGACGGCCGGCCGGGCGAGGTGTCCGAACCGCCGCGCATCATGTTCCCGCCCGATGGCGCGCGGCTGGAACTGTCCGGTGGTGGCGGCGCTGCGGGTGCGCCGGTCGCCTTGAAGATCGCCGGCGGGCGGGCGCCGCTCACTGTCATGGTCAACGGCGTGCCGCTTGCTGCGGCGAACGGTCGCCGAACCGTGTTTTTCCGCCCCGATGGCCCGGGGTTTGTCCGCCTGACGGTGATGGATGCCCGCGGCGCCGCCGATAGCGTCACCGTCCGGCTACAGTAGCCGGCTGAATCACAGCGCAAGGGTCGGGTCCTATTGTCCGCCGGAACCGAGCGGACTATGAGCCCTCTATGACGACCACGACCAACGATGACCGGCAGACGCTGGCCTCGGCGCGAAGCCTTTCCGCCGTGCTGGATTTCGCCGTCGCGTCGCACCGGCGCGTGGTGGCCGTGCTGATCCTGGTCTCGTTGCTCGCCTTCCTGCCGGGCTTTTTCCAGATTCCGCCGGTCGACCGTGACGAGTCCCGCTTTGCGCAGGCCACCAAGCAGATGCTGGAGCGCGGCGACTATATCGATATCCGGTTCCAGGACGAGGTTCGCTACAAGAAACCGGTCGGCATCTACTGGATGCAAGCTGTGGCGGTCAAAGCCGGCGAGGCGATCGGGGTGCCGGAGGCGCGCACCACTATCTGGTTGTACCGGATACCCTCGCTGATCGGCGCCATTGGCGCGGTTCTGCTGACCTACTGGGCCGCCCTGGCTTTCGTGCCGCGGCGCGCCGCGGTGCTGGCCGGACTGATGATGGCGACTTGCGTTTTGCTCGGCGTCGAGGCCCGGCTGGCCAAGACCGATGCGATGCTGCTGCTCACGTCGGTTGCGGCGATGGGCGCGATGGCCCGCGTCTACCTCGCGTCACACCGGAGCCCGTCGGCGCCGGCCGGCTGGGTGATGCCGGGAATTTTCTGGACCGCGCTCGCGGCCGGCGTGCTGATCAAGGGTCCTCTCATCCTGATGTTCGTGGTGTTCACCGCGCTGACCCTGGCGGTTGCCGATCGGTCGGTGCGCTGGATCGGATTGCTGCGGCCGCTGCCCGGCATCGCCTGGATGATCCTGCTGGTGCTGCCGTGGTTCGTGGCCATCGTCGCCAAGTCGGGCGACAGCTTTTTTGCCCAGTCGGTCGGCGACGACATGCTGGCCAAGATCACCAGCGGCCAGGAATCGCACGGCGCGCCGCCGGGCTATTACTTCCTGCTGTTCTGGGTGACGTTCTGGCCCGGCGCCGTGCTGGCCGGTCTGGCGGCGCCGACGGTCTGGCGGGCGCGGCGCGAGCCGGGCGCGAAATTCCTGCTCGCCTGGTTGATCCCGACCTGGATCGTGTTCGAACTGGTGATGACCAAGCTGCCGCATTACGTGCTGCCGCTGTATCCCGCCATTGCCATCCTGATTGCCGGCATTCTCGAACAGGGCGGTCTGTCCCGGTCGCGCTGGATCGTGCGCGGAACCGCCGGGTGGTTTATCTTTCCCGTGGTCATTGCCATCGGCGTGGTGGTCATGTTCGTCGGCTTGAGCCGCGATCTCGGCCTGATCGCCTGGCCGTTCTCGGCGGCGGCTGTCATCTTCGGCCTGTTCGCCTGGTGGCTCTATGAAGCCGATGGTGCCGAACGCGCCGTGCTGCGCGGCATGGCGGCGTCCGTGTGCGTTGCGATCACTGTGTACGCAGTGACCTTCCCGACGCTGCCGCTGTTTCCCAGTGCCTTGATCGACAATGCGGTGGGCGCGAGCGGCTGCGAAAACCCGCAGGTGTCTTCCGTCACGGCGTATCAGGAGCCCAGCCTGGTCTTCCTGTCCGGCACCGGCACGCTGTTCACCGACGGCGCCGGCGCTGCCGAATTTCTCGGCAAGGGACCTTGTCATTTCGCCCTGATCGACCCGCGCAGTGAGCGCGCCTTCATCCAGCGCGCCAACGCCATCGGTCTGCGCTACACGCTGATCCAACGCATCGACAGCTTCAACATCAGCATCGGCAAGCCGGTTGCGCTGGCGATCTTCCGTTCGGCCGGCCCATGAGCCTGGCGCACGGCGCGAACTCCGGCAATGCCGGCACGATCGCCGCCACGGCGCGGCGCTGCCTGATCAATGTCGGAACGGCGTTGAAGATCCTGGTGCGGCCCGCGCGTGTTGTGCCGCCGGCCATTGCGTCGCTGCAGTGGTTCGCTGGCGCGGTCGCGGTGGTCGCCGGTGTTTTGCTCGTCGGCATTTTTCTTCTCGATGCGGCGGTGATCAACGCGCTGGCGCGGCTGCCGCGCTGGGTCGTCGGCTTCTTTCAGGAGATCACCGACTTCGGCAAAGGAGCGTGGTTCCTGTGGCCGCTCGGTCTGCTGTTTCTTTTTCTGGCGGCGCTGCCGCGGACCATCTCGCGCATGTCTCAGGCCGTGCTCGATGCGGTGATGGTCCGCGTCGGCTTTCTGTTCGTCGCCATCGGGCTCACCGGGCTGATGGCGGCGATCGTCAAGAACGTCATCGGCCGTGCCCGGCCGGGCGTGTCCGGCGTCGTCGATCCGTGGCTGTTCGATCCGATCCACTGGGCGCCGGCTTACGCCAGCCTGCCGTCGGGACACACCACCACGGCCTTTGCGGCGCTGGCGGCGATCGGCATGTTGTGGCCGCGGGCCCGCACGATCTTGCTGGTCTTTGCAGTGCTGATCGCGGTGAGCCGGGTTGCGATTGCGGCGCATTACCCGACCGACGTCATGGCCGGGGCGCTGTTCGGTATTGGCGGTGCGATCCTGGTGCGGCGCTGGTTTGCGCTGCGGCGGCTGGGCTTTTCGATCGGGCCGGACGGGACCTTGCACCAGTTTGCGGGGCCCTCGGTCCGGCGGATCAAATCGGTTGCCCGCGAGCTACTGGCTTAATAAGAAGCTGCCTCAGGCGGGACACAGACCCATGAATACCAACGATCCGGCGGTTTCCGTCGTTGTGCCGGTGCGCAACGAAGCCGGCAATATCGCGCCGCTGGTGGCCGAAATCGCCAAGGCGCTCGGCGGCCAATGGCCGTTCGAGGTGGTCTACGTCAACGATGGCTCGACCGACGGCACCGACGCCGAACTCAAACGGCTGGGCGCGGAGTTTCCCTGGCTGCGCCGCGTCCGCCACAAACAGTCTTGCGGGCAGTCGTCGGCGGTGCGCACCGGCGTCGGCGCGGCGCGGGCGCCGCTGGTGGTGACGCTGGATGGCGACGGGCAGAACGATCCGTCATTCATCCCGGCGATGGTGCGGATGCTGGAAACGGATGCCACGCTCGGCCTGATCGCCGGCCAGCGCACCGGCCGCAAGTCGGGCGGTTTCAAGAAATGGCAATCGCGCATCGCCAATGGCGTGCGCAGCGCGGTTCTGCGCGACGGCACACGCGACACCGGCTGCGGGTTGAAGGCGTTCCGCCGCGACCTGTTCCTGAAGCTGCCGTATTTCGATGGCCTGCACCGCTTCCTTCCGGCGCTGGTGCGGCGCGAGGGTTATGGCATCGGTTACGTCGACGTGGTCGACCGGCCGCGCGGCGCCGGCGTGTCGAATTACGGTCTGTGGGACCGCTTGTGGGTCGGCATCCTCGACCTCGCCGGCGTGTGGTGGCTGACCCGCCGTAAAAAGCACAATCCGGAAATAGCGGAGGACTGAAATGCTGGTTGATATCACCCACGCCATCGGCGGCTATTTGCACGACGTGTTCATCGGCAATGCCGACTGGGGCATCATCGTCGGCTACGTGGCGCAGTTGCTGTTCGCGATGCGCTTCGTGGTGCAGTGGATTGCGTCCGAGAAGGCCGGCCGCAGCGTCGTGCCGACGTCGTTCTGGGTGTTCTCGATCGGCGGCGGCATCATGCTGCTGGGCTATGCGCTGTATCGCAAAGACCCGGTGTTCATCATCGGCCAGGCGTTCGGCGTGTTTGTGTATCTGCGCAATCTACAATTCGTTATGCGCAGCGGCGGGCAGGGTGCGCCGGCCTGAGCCGGTGGCGGTGTACCGCGCATCGGCGGCTTTTTAGACAGTTGGTCGGTACTCACGCACGGCGAAGTTTACGTCTTTCCGCGTAGGCTTGGTGCCGGTTGCACCGCAACGCCCGAGTCACGAACCGAGGACCGCCAACCATGAACCGCATCATCAAGAGCATCGCACTCGCCGCCATCGCCGCGGGCCTGTTCGGCGGGCCGTCTCATGCCAGCCGCGCCGCTGCCGATGCCTGCGCCGCCAAGCTGCCGGCCAACAGCCAGATGATCTATGCCGCCACGGTGGCCGACGTGGCGCCGGGCGTCGACTTGCAGGACGTGGTGCGGTCCAGGACGCGCTCGCTGGTGATAGGCGGCAAGCTCAGCCGGGGCGAGGCGCAAGCCGCGGCCGAAGCGGCCGGCGCGTGCCTGAAGCAGGTGCTGTAACCTCGAGCCGACCCCGGCAACGGGCAATTCGAGCCGCCGCGGCGTTCGCGCCGGGGTGGCTTTCTATTGGCCATCAGCGCATCCGGGTGCAAAGCCGGAGCGATGCATCATAAGCCAGCCTTCTGATCGCCGCAGGGCCGTTAGCCGGATGGCCGGGTCCAGGGCCGGGCTGCGACAATGACAGCCGTTTGGCGATATCGACTTTAAGTCACGGACCCTTGACCTGACGATCCGATCGTTCTGAGATAGAAAAAAGGCCGGGCTTGGGGACTTAGGCCCGGTTTTTGCAAGATTCCGTCCGGAACGAGACGCGAACGGCACATGGTGGCCGATCGTTGAGGTCGCCGGATTTTGTGTCACCTGAGAGGCCAACACATGTATAAAATTGCCAGCCTATTCGCGCTCGCCGTCCTCTTGGCGGCGCAGGGTGCGTCTGCACAAACGCTGAAGACCGTGAAAGACCGTGGCGCCCTCAACTGCGGGGCCAACGGCACACTCGCCGGTTTCGGTCTGCCCGATGCACAAGGGGCCTGGACCGGCCTCGATGTCGATCTCTGCCGCGCCATTGCGGCGGCGATCTTCGATGATCCGACCAAAGTGAAATTCGTCGCGCTCACCGCCAAGGACCGCTTCACGGCGTTGCAATCCGGCGAAGTGGACATCCTGGCGCGCAACACGACGTGGACTTCGTCGCGCGACACCTCGCTCGGCCTGAACTTCACCGGCGTGAACTATTATGATGGCCAGGGCTTCCTGGTGCGCAAGTCGCTCAAGGTGAATTCGGCGCTGGAACTCAACGGCGCGTCGGTCTGCGTGCAGCAGGGCACCACCACCGAGCTCAACCTCGCCGACTACTTCCGCGCCAGCAAGATGCAGCTGAAGACGGTGACCTTCGCCACGGCGAACGAAGCGGTAAAAGCCTATGACGCTGGCCGCTGCGATGCCTACACCACCGATGCCTCCGGCCTCTATTCCGAACGGCTGCGGCTGGCCAATGCCGGCGACCATATCATTCTGCCGGAAATCATTTCCAAGGAGCCGCTCGGCCCGGCCGTCCGCCACGGCGACGACCAGTGGTTCGACGTCGTGAAGTGGGTACACTTCGCGATGCTCAACGCCGAAGAACTGGGGGTCACCCAGAAGAACGTCGGCGAGATGGTGAAGTCCGACAATCCGGAGATCAAGCGTCTGCTTGGCACCGAAGGCGCTTTCGGTGAGCAGCTCGGCCTGACCAAGGACTGGGTCGTGCGTATCGTCGGCAAGGTCGGCAACTACGGCGAAATCTTCGAGAAGAATGTCGGGCAGGGTTCGCCGATGAAGATCGCCCGCGGCCTCAACGGTCTGTGGAACAAAGGCGGCCTGCAGTACGCGCCGCCGGTTCGCTAAGCGAACACGCCGACGAAGCAATGCCGCGGGCGGGGGCGCCCGCGGTGCTGCCGGGGAGATGCGGGCGCGGCGCGCCCGGGGAGGGGTGAATGTCGTTAGACTCAACACCGTCCCGTCCGGCGCGTGTCGCGTTCTACAACGATCCCAAAGTTCGCAGCATCTTCTACCAGCTCGCTTTGTTGGCGGCGATCGCATTCCTGGTCTATAGCGCCGTCAGCAATGCGATCGAAAATCTGGCGCGCGCCAATATCGCGTCCGGCTTTGGATTCTGGAACAACACCGCCGGTTTCGATATCAGCCAGACGCTGATTTCCTATTCGTCCCAGGCCTCCACCTACGGCCGCGCCTTCTGGGTCGGCCTGCTCAACACATTGCTGGTCGCCGGGCTCGGCATCGTCTTTGCGACCATCCTCGGCTTCATCGTCGGCCTGTCGCGGCTGTCGAAGAACTGGCTGTTGTCCAAGGTCGCCGGCGGCTTTGTCGAGACCATCCGCAACCTGCCGCTGCTGCTGCAATTGCTGTTCTGGTACAACGCCGTGCTCAAGGCGCTGCCGGACATCCGCGACAGCATCGTCATTCCCGGCGGTGGCATGATCAATAATCGCGGCCTGTTTTTGCCGCGGCCGGAATTCCTGTATGGCTTCGAGATGGTGCTGGTGGCGCTGGCGGTCGGCGTGGCCGGATCGATCGGCTTCTACATCTGGGCCCGCAAACGCCAGGAGCGTACCGGCCAGCAGGCGCCGGTCGCCGCCGTGGTGCTGGCGCTGGTGATCGGCTTGCCATTGGCGGCTATCCGCAGGCCGGCCGCTTCAACATTGCCGGCGGCGTCGAGATCCTGCCCGAATTTGCCGCGCTGCTGTTCGGCCTGTCGATCTACACGGCCGCCTTTATCGCCGAAGTGGTGCGCGCCGGCGTTCTGGCGGTGTCGCACGGGCAGGTCGAGGCAGCCTATTCGCTCGGCCTGCAACCGCGGCCGACGCTGCGGCTGATCGTGGTGCCGCAGGCGATGCGCGTGATCATCCCGCCGCTGACCAGTCAGTACCTCAACCTGACCAAGAATTCGTCGCTGGCAGTCGCCATCGGCTATCCCGATCTGGTGCAGGTGTTCACCGGCACCGTGCTCAACCAGACGGGGCAAGCGGTGGAGGTGGTTGCCGTCACCATGCTGGTCTATCTGGTCATCAGCCTCACCACATCGCTGCTGATGAATATCTACAATCGCCGGGTCGCGCTGGTGGAACGATGAGGGCGCGCCCATGACGATGTCCGAAGGCGAACTGGCGGTCGCGAAAATCGCGTTCGTGCGCGACACCGTCATCGATCCGCGCAAGCCGCCGATAGCGATGACCGGGCCGTGGGCCTGGCTGCGCGAACGCCTGCTGTCGACGCCGTTCAACGTCGTGATGACCATCCTGGTCGGCAGTCTCCTGGCCTGGGTCGGCTACGAGCTCGCGCGGTTCCTGCTGATCGACGCGGTCTGGACCGGCGTCGACCGCGACGCCTGCCGTGAGGAGGTGCAGAAGCGCGCCATTGGCGCCTGCTGGCCCTTCGTCTGGGAGCGGCTTAACTACTTTACCTACGGTTCCTATCCGATCCCGCAACGCTGGCGGGTCGATATCTTCTTCGCCATGCTCGCCATCGGTGTCGTCTGGCTGCTGTCGCTGAACGCGCCGCGCCGCGATCTCGGCGCCATCTATTTCTTCGTCATCCTCCCGGTGACCTCGTTCATCCTGCTGTCCGGTTGGGAGGCGATCGGTCTGTCGACGGTGGACACCAGCCTGTGGGGCGGCGTGCTGGTGACTATCGTGGTGGCTTCCGTCGGCATCGTCGTCTCGTTGCCGCTCGGCATCCTGCTGGCGCTGGGGCGGCGGTCGGACATGCCGGCGGTGCGCATGGCGTCGATCGTCTTCATCGAGTTCGTCCGCGGCGTGCCGCTGGTGACAGTGCTGTTCATGGCCAGCGTGATGTTGCCGTTGTTCGTGCCCGAACATCTGTCACCGGATAAACTGGTGCGGGCGCTGGTCGGTATTGCGCTGTTTGCCTCGGCCTACATGGCCGAGGTGGTGCGCGCCGGCCTGCAGTCGATGCCCAAAGGCCAGTACGAAGGCGCCATGGCGGTCGGCCTCGGCTACTGGCAGATGATGCGGCTGATCGTCCTGCCGCAGGCGCTCAAGGTCACGATCCCGAATATCGTCAACACCTATATCGGGTTGTTCAAGGACACCACCCTAGTCTTCATCGTCGGCATTTTCGATCTGCTGCGCACCATCGAGGTGTCGCGCATCGATCCGAAATGGGCGGCGCCGGTCACCTCGACCACCGGCTACGCCGTCGCCGCCATTTTCTACCTGGTGTTCTGCTACGCCATGTCGCGTTACGCGCGCGTGACCGAAGAACGCCTGGCCAAAAGCGACAAACGCTGACGCCCGATGTCAGAAAGGCAGTGTTCATGACCGACAGCACGACCAAGAAGCCGGCGTCAGAATCGCCGTTGAAGCGCAGCCGGCTCACCACCGGCGTGGCGGTCGATCTCATCGACATGAACAAGTGGTACGGCGACTTCCACGTGCTGCGCGACATCAACCTGCAGGTGCCGGGCGGCGAGCGCATCGTCATCTGCGGCCCGTCAGGCTCCGGCAAGTCGACCATGATCCGCTGCATCAACCGGCTGGAGGAGCATCAGTCCGGGCGCATCATCGTCGACGGCGTCGAGCTTACCAACGATCTGAAGAAGATCGACGAGGTGCGCCGCGAGGTCGGCATGGTGTTCCAGCATTTCAACCTGTTCCCGCATCTGACGGTGCTGGAAAACTGCACGCTGGCGCCGATCTGGGTGCGCAAGATGCCGAAGCGCGAAGCCGACGACGTGGCGATGCATTACCTGACCCGCGTCAAGATTCCGGAGCAGGCTGGCAAGTTTCCCGGCCAGCTATCGGGCGGGCAGCAGCAGCGGGTCGCCATCGCGCGCGCGCTCTGCATGAACCCGAAGATCATGCTGTTCGATGAGCCGACCTCCGCGCTCGATCCGGAAATGGTCAAGGAGGTGCTCGACACCATGGTGGGGCTCGCCGAAGACGGCATGACCATGCTGGTGGTGACGCACGAGATGGGCTTCGCCCGTCAGGTGGCGAACCGCGTGGTGTTCATGGACCAGGGCCAGATCATCGAGGCGAACGCGCCGGAGGAGTTCTTCTCCAACCCGCGGCACGAACGCACCAAGCTGTTCCTGAGCCAGATCCTGCACTAATCCTTTTCAACAGGCAGGTCGGGGCGCGATGCCCATTCCGTCCACGATCCGTCGTAGATCTGCGCCGGGCCTTTGCCGATCGCCTCGAGACCGAGCGCCAGCACCACGGCAGTGACACCCGAGCCGCAGGTGGCGATGATCGGCTTGTCGGTATCGACGCCCGCTTTGGCGAAGGCAGCAGCGATCCGGTCGGGCGACACCAGACGGCCATTCTCGACGATTTCGGTGAAGGGCAGGTTGAGTGCGCCCGGCATGTGACCGGAGCGCAGGCCCTCGCGCGGTTCGGGGTCGCGGCCGGCGAAGCGCCCGGCGGAACGGGCATCGACCACCTGAATCTTGTCGTCGTTCAGCGCCATCTGCACGTCGGAGTGCATGGCGACCGCGCCGGTTTCCATCTCGGCCTTGAATTCGCGGGCCTCGCGCTTCACCGCGCCGGCTTCGGTCGGCCGGCCTTCGCTTTTCCAGGCCGGCAGGCCGCCATCGAGAATGTAGACCTTCTTGGCGCCGAAGATGCGGAACGTCCACCACACCCGTGGCGCCGAATAGAGACCGGTGCCGTCATAGACAACGATAGTGTCGGTCTCGGAAATACCGAGCTTGCCGGCGGCGTCGCCGAACTGCGCTGGCCCGGGCAACATATGCGGCAGATCGGTAGAGTCATCCGACACCGCATTGAGGTCGAAGAACACCGCGCCCGGAATGTGCTCGGCCAGATATTCGGCCTTGGGATCGCGCTTCTGCGTCGGCAAATAATACGATGCATCGACCACCACGACGTTTGGCTTGCCGAGTTCGCCGGCCAGCCATTCGGCGCTCTTGATCCAGGAACTGGCAGGTTTGGTGCTCGGCGTTGAATTCATAGCGGAAGACTCCAAAGGGGGCGGGCAAAACTGGCCGATCCGTCGGCAATGTGCAACGGACGCCAGGTACAACGGCCGAAGCGGCTGTTCGGTTGCATTGCAGTAGCTATGCCGCCGGGGTGAAAGCTCAAGTGTTCACAAGCGGCGGCTTGATATCGGACGTGCGTTCCAGCCAGGCGGGCACGGGCAGGTTCTTCGCGCGCAAGAAGTCCGGGTTGAACAGCTTCGACTGATAGCGGGTGCCGGAATCGCACAGCATCGTGACGATGGTCTTGCCCGGGCCAAGATCCTTGGCGAGACGGATCGCGCCCGCGACGTTGATGCCGGACGATCCACCGAGGCACAGTCCTTCGTGCTCGAGCAGATCGAAGACGACCGGCACCGCTTCCTCGTCGGGGATCAGATAGGCCTTGTCTACCTTGATGTCCTCGATGATCGGCGTGACGCGCCCGAGGCCGATGCCTTCGGTGATCGACGAGCCCTCGCTGGCCTTGACCTCGCCGTGGGCGAAAAGGTTGTACATGGCGGCGCCCCGCGGATCGGCGACGCCGATGACGATGTCGCTTTTCTTCTCACGCAGATAGGTCGCGGTGCCGGCGATGGTGCCGCCGGTGCCGAGCGCGCAGATGAAGGCATCGACCTTGCCGTCGGTCTGCTGCCAGATTTCAGGGCCGGTGGAGACGTAGTGAGCCTTGCGGTTGTCGAGATTATTCCATTGATCGGCGAAGATGACGCCATTCTTCTCGGTCTTCTTCAGTTGCTCGGCCAGCCGCCGCCCGACATGTTGGTAGTTGTTGGGATTGCCGTAGGGCAGGGCCGGTACCTCGACGAGTTCGGCGCCGCACAGGCGCAACATGTCTTTCTTTTCCTGACTCTGCGTCTCGGGAATGACGATCAAGGTGCGGTAGCCGCGCGCATTGGCGACCAGCGCCAGGCCGATACCAGTATTGCCTGCGGTCGATTCCACCACCAATCCGCCGGGACGCAGTTCGCCGCGGGCTTCCGCCTCCATGATCATTTGCCGGCCGGCGCGATCCTTGACCGAGCCGCCCGGATTCATGAATTCGGCCTTGCCGAGAATCGTGCAGCCGGACAGTTCGGAAGCGCGTTTGAGCTTGATAAGCGGCGTATGGCCGATCGCATCGATGATGCCGTCGCGAATGTGCATGTCTGGTTCCGGCCGGTAGAAGATTTTCAGAACGTTAATGGAGGTTATCTGTTGCCACAAGCATAGCATTTCTGCCCGAAAAGTCGCCAACCTGCGCTTTCGGAATTAGCGGCGGCGCGATCTGGAAACGTCTTCGAAACCATATCCGCGCATCGGCCGGAGGTACTTGAGCACATTCATTACTTTTTTCACTACCCAGGTCTATGCCACAGAGGGGGGACACATGGCGAACGTGCCCCCGTTTGAATGGCGGCAGCGGGTCCATGAATCTCGACGTCAACACGCTTTTCATGGTGACGGTCTATGTGGAAGCCATTCTCGGCTTGCTGTTGCTGTTTGCCTGGGCACAGAACACCGCCATACACGCCGTCGCCTGGTGGGGCTTCGCGCATCTGATCCGCGCGGCTTCGGTCATGCTGTTCGGCATGTTCGGCCAGGCTCCGGATCTGATCACGATCGATCTCGCCAATGCGCTGTTGTTTACGGCCTTTGCGGTGACCTGGACCGGCGCCCGCGTTTTCGACGGGCGTCCGGTGGAGCCGGTCTATCTGGTGACCGGCGCGGTGATCTGGCTGCTCGTCTGCCGCCTGCCGCTGCTGAACGACTCGCTGGACGTGCGGTCACTCATCGCCTCGGCCATCATCACCGCCTATACCTGGCTCACCGCCTATGAGTTTTGGCGCGGTCGTAACGAACAACTGGTATCGCGCTGGCCGGCGATCTTCATGCTGTTCGCGCACGGCGCGCTGTTCCTGCTGCGCACGCCATTGGTCGCGCTGATGCCCTGGTCGCCGACCAACAATATATACGGCAGCGTATGGTTGACCGTGCTGAGCTTCGAGGCGCTGCTGTTCACCATTTCGATCGCCTTCATCCTGCTGGCGATGGCGAAGGAGCGTACCGAGCAGCGCCATCGCACCGCCGCCATGGTCGATCCGCTGACCGGCATCGCCAACCGACGCGCCTTCCTGCAGGATGCAGCAACGCTGACGAAGAAACACAATGCGAAACCGCGGCCGACCGCGGTGCTTTTGATCGATCTCGATCACTTCAAGTCAATCAACGATCGTTTCGGCCATGCGCTGGGCGACCGCGTGCTGGAGATATTCACGGATGGCGCCCGCCAGTCGATCCGCTCGTCCGACCTGATCGGCCGCCTCGGCGGCGAAGAGTTCGCGGCGGTGCTTTACGACACCAGCCGCGACAAGGCGGTGGCGGTGGCCGAGCGAATTCGCGAAACCTTCGCGACATCCGCCATGGACGTCGATGGCCGGCCGGTCTGCGCGACAGTGAGCATTGGTGTTGTCGTGTGCCAGGATACTGTGCTCGACATTCCCGAGTTGCTGGCGCAGGCCGACAATGCGCTTTATTTTGCCAAGGAGCATGGCCGCAACCGGGTCGAAGTCGCGTCGCTCGAGATGATCCTTGCTCGCCGGGGCGCCAGTCCGGTCAGTTCTGCGACCGCCCCGGCGGATGCTGCGGCCAAGTCGGCGGCCTAGCCGGCAGGGAGTCGCCGGACACGACAGCTTTGTCCGCACTGGCCCGCATCGCGGGCGGTTCATTCCATGTCCGAGAAAAATCCTGCGCTCGCGCCATGTAGGCGCGGCAAAATGAGGATTGCGAAAGCGGCGTTCCTGATTGACCTGACGCTTCATCTTAGTCCACTTTAACCCTCAATGAGCCGGCGAGGCCGGCCCCCGAATTATTGGGTATCCCAACTAATTCAGGTAATTGAGGGAGGACATCATGAAGATTTTTCGGTGGCTCGGGCTGACGGCCCTGGCGCTCGCGGTCGGCGGCGCAGCCCAGGCTGAAACGGTCAAGATTGGCGTGGTGCTGCCTTTCAGCGGCGCCAATGCCGACCTTGGACATCAGATCGACAAGGCGTTCGATCTCTACGTCAAGCTGCACGCCAAGGATATCGCGCCGCACAAGGTCGAGATCGTCAAGCGCGACGAGGGCCCGCCGACCGGCGCACAGGCCAAGACGGTGGCCACCGAACTGATTACCAACGACAAGGTGCAGATCCTCACCGGCTTCGTGTTCTCGCCGTCGGCGATCGCTATGGCTCCGGTGCTGACCCAGGCGAAGACGCCGATGATCGTCGCCAATGCCGGCACCGCGTGGATTACCAACCTGTCGCCCTATATCGCGCGGCTGTCGTTCAGCATGTGGCACCCGGCCTATCCGATGGGCGCCTTTGCGTTCGACAAGATCGGCTGCAAGACCGCGGCCATCGCCTATACCGATTTCCCGCCGGGCAAGGATTCGACCGATGCGTTCAGGGCCGGATTCGAGAAGGCCGGCGGCAAGGTCGGCCTGTCGATCCCGCTGGGCAGCCCGGTGCAGGTGCCGGACTTCACGCCGTTCTTCCAGCGCATCAAGGACGCCAAGCCGGATTGCATGTACGTCTTCATCCCGTCGGGCGCGCACGCGACCGGCGTCATGAAGGCCTACGGCGACCTCGGCATGCGCGCCGCCGGCGTCAAGCTGATCGGGCCGATGGACCTGATCCCCGACAACAAGCTGCAGGACATGGGCGACGCCGCGATCGGTACCATCGTCATGGGCCACTATTCGGTCGATCTCGACAACGCCGCCAACACGGCCTTCAAGAAGGAATGGCACGCGGCCTACGGCAAGGATTCCTATCCGGACTTCATGTCGGCGGCGGGCTGGGACACCATGCATGCCATCTTCGACACCATCAAGAAGCTCGACGGAAAGGTCTCGGATGGCGCCAAGGTGATCGAAGCGATGAAGGGCTGGACCACCAACGGCCCGCGCGGTCAGGTGACGATCGACGCTGAAACCCGCGACATCATCCAGGACCAGCACGCCATGGAAGTGATCCGCAAGGCCGACGGCAAGCTTGGCGTCAGGATCCTCGGCACAACCAAGGCGGTGAAGGACGAATGCAAGGCCCAGAAGATCGGGCGCTGCGGCGCCTGATCCGTCAGCCGTGATGTGACAGCAATCGGCGCCGCCGCGCATAACGGCGCGGCGGCGTTTCGTTTCGTTCCGGGGTAGGGCTCTCGTGCCGCAGATCGCCACCATCGCCGTCAGCATTCTGTTCGACGGCCTGGCCTATGCCATGTTCCTGTTCATCACCGCCGTCGGGCTGTCGGTGACCATGGGGCTGATGAATTTCGTCAACCTGGCGCATGGCGCCTTCGCCATGGCCGGCGGCTATTTCGTCGTGTCGCTGACGCAGTCCTATGGCGTCGATTTCATTTCCTCGCTGATCATCGCCTCAGTGCTGATTGGCTTGATCAGTATTAGGTTCGAGCGCCGTCTGTACCGCCCGCTGTACAAGGCCGGCGAGCTCGATCAGGTGCTGCTGACCATCGGTCTGGCGTTCATGGCGATCGCCGCCTTCACGTTCTTCTATGGGCCGATCCCGAAATCGGTGCCACTGCCGGCATGGCTGCAAGGCAATGTCGACCTCGGCTTCCGCGCCTTCCCGCGCTATCGTGCCTTTTTGATCGTGCTCGGCCTGTTCCTGGTGGCGGTGCTTTGGTACGGCTTCGAGCGCACCAATATCGGCGCGCGCATCCGCGCCGCCGTCGACAACCGGCGGATGGCGGAATCGGTCGGCATCAATGTCGATCTGCTGTTCACCGTGACGTTTGCCATCGGCTCCGGCCTGGCAGCGCTGGGCGGCGGTCTGGCGATCCAGCTGTTCGGCCTGACGCCGTATTTTGCCGTCCTTTATCTGGTGCTGTTCCTGATTGTGGTCGCGGTCGGCGGCCTCGGCAGCCTCAAGGGCACGCTGATGGCAGCGCTGCTGCTGGGCATTGTCGATACCGCGGGCAAGTATCTGGTCGCGGAGGCCGGCGGCTTCTTCATTTACGTCATCACGATCATCGTGCTTCTGCTCAAGCCTGCGGGGTTCTATGGCCGCCAGTGACACCAGCAGCGCGCCGGCCGCAGCCGGTCGCATCAAGGCGCGGGCCGCCGCCGCCGAATTCCTGGTGCGCCGGGATCGCTTCCGGCCGGCGGAAGCCTTGCCGTGGCTGATCGCCATTGCCGCGTTCTTTGTGTTTCCGGATCGCATGACCTTCGGCAGCCAGGTGCTGGTGATGATCCTGTTTGCGATCTCCCTCGATCTGATCCTTGGCTATGCCGGCATCGTCACGCTCGGCCATGCCGCCTTCTTTGGCGTTGGCGCCTATACCGTGGGGCTCGCCTCGGCGCGGCTGGGCTGGACCGAGCCGATCAGCGGCCTGTTTGCCGCGGCCATCATGGCCGGTCTGGCCGGCTTCATCTCAGGCTGGTTCCTGCTGCGCTATCGCGGCCTGACGCTGCTGATGCTGACGCTGGCCACTGCGATCATGATTCTGGAAACCGGCAATTTCCGCTCCGACATCACCGGCGGCTATGACGGCATGCCCGGGCTGGTTTTCCAGCCGGTGCTCGGCCTGTTCGAGTATGACCTCTATGGCCGGACCAATTATCTCTACGCGCTGGCAGTACTGGCGGTGGTGTTCTTCTTTGTCCGCCGCATCGTCTACTCGCCTTTCGGGCAGGCGTTGACAGGCATCCGCGAGAACGTACGCCGCATGCACGCGATCGGCTCGCCGGTGCACCGCCGGCTGGTGACGGTCTACACCATTGCGGCCGCGATTGCCGGCGTGGCCGGTGCGCTGTTCACCCAGACCAATGCCTATGTGACGCTGACGGTGTTCGACTTCGATACTTCCGCCAAGGTGCTGGTGATGCTGATCCTCGGCGGCACCGGCCGGCTGTATGGCGCCTTCATCGGCGCGGCCGTCTACCTGATCCTGGAAGATCACCTATCCAAGCTGAGCCCGACTTTCTGGCAGTTCGGTATCGGCATTCTGCTGCTGGTGACCGTGCTGTTCGCGCGCCGGGGTATCCTCGGCGTCATGGAGGATATTGGCCGCTTCCGCTCCTGGAAGGATCGCATTCGGGTCAAGCCCGGCCGGATCGTGTGGAGCAGGACGCAGTGGAAGGGGATCGGCATGGCCGCCTTCGACGGTGCGCTGATCGGTCTGGCCGTCGGCTTTGCCGCCAATGTCGGACGCACCGATCTGCTGCTGGCCTGGTTCACCACCGCGCCGCTCAGCGTGCTGGCGTGGACCGCTGCGGGCGCGGCTTTGGTCGCCGCGATCAACATCGGCTATCTGGCTTATAACGAGCGCTCGGCGAGCGGGAGCCCACCGCGATGACCGCCGTTCTCGAGGTCCAGGGACTCAACCGCAGCTTCGGCGCACTGCAGGTGACGCACGACGTCAACCTGACGCTGGAGCGCGGCGCCCGCCGCGCGCTGATCGGGCCGAACGGCGCCGGCAAGACCACGCTGGTCAATCTGATCACCGGCGCGCTCGCGCCGTCGTCTGGACGCATCATGCTGAACGGCGAAGACATCACCAAGGTTTCGCAGGAAGAGCGGGCGCGGCGCGGTCTGGCGCGCACGTTCCAGATCAACCAGCTGTTCCGCGGGCTGACGGTGTTGGAAAACATCTGCATGACCATCGGCGAGCGCGATGGCAACTGCAACAATCTCTGGCGTTCGGCCGGCGCCAAGCGCGCGGTTATCGACGAGGCGCTCGACCATCTTGAATCGCTGCGGCTGGTCGACGATGCGCTCAAGGAAGTGCGCGAACTTCCCTATGGCCGGCAGCGGCTGGTGGAAATCGCCATTGCGCTGGCGCAGAAGCCGCGCGTGCTGCTGCTCGACGAACCGGCCGCCGGCGTGCCGTCGTCCGAAAGCCATCTCATTCTGGACGTCGTTGCCGGTCTCGATCCTGACATCGCGGTCTTGATCATCGAGCACGACATGGACGTGGTGTTCCGCTTCGCGCAGGCGATCACCGTCCTGGTGCAGGGCGCCGTGTTCACCGAAGGGACGCCGGCCGAAATCATGGCCAACGAGCAGGTGAAGGCTGTCTATCTGGGACAGGACGGTCACCATGGAGGCGGCCATGGCTGATAAAGCGCTTGAACTCGACGCGGTTCGCGCCGGCTACGGCGAGACAGTGGTGCTGGAGGACGTCGATTTCGCCGTGGCGCCGGACGAGACGGTGTCGATCATCGGCCGCAACGGCGTCGGCAAGTCGACGTTGCTGGCCACCATCATGGGGCATACCACCTTGCACGGCGGCCGCGTGCTGTTGCATGGCCGCGACATTTCGCAAGCCGTCACGTACCGGCGGGTCGTTGACGGCCTCGGCTATGTGCCGCAGGAGCGCGAGATATTTCCGTCGCTGACATTGCTCGAGAATCTTGAGGTGGCGGCGCGGCCGGGGGCGTGGACGGTCGAGACGGTGTTCGAATTGTTTCCGCGGCTGGCCGAGCGTGCCACCAACCGCGGCAATCAGTTGTCCGGCGGTGAGCAGCAGATGCTGGCGATCGGCCGCGCGCTGATCGGCAACCCGACCGTGCTGCTGATGGACGAGCCGTCGGAGGGCCTGGCGCCCGTGATCGTCGAGGAACTGACGCGCGCCGTCAAACGGCTGACGAAAGCCGGCGGTCTCGCCATCGTCCTGGTCGAGCAGAACTCGCGGCTCGCGCTCGATATCGCCGCCCGCGCCGTCGTGATGGATCGCGGTCGCATTGTCTATGACGGGCCGAGCGCAACCTTGCGTGACGATCCGGTCAAGCTCGAGCAGTTGATCGGCGTGGTGAAGGCCTAGGTACGGTACTTTTCCCGGGCGCGGCACACCGCGAAGGCGCGCTGCGCCGCGCCGGGGACATGCCGTCAGGTTGGGCGCCGCCCATGGATTGCCTTTGCGGCGGGCCGCAGGCATAGCGGTGGCGGACCAACGCCAGCAGCAGTGATCCCATGAAACGCAGCACCGACCGTATCCTCACCACCCATGTTGGCAGCCTGATCCGGCCGCAGGCCTTGCAGGAATTCCTGCGCGCCAGGCAGGGCGGCAAGCCCTACGACGTGAAGGCCTATCAGGCCTGCCTGACCGCCTCGGTCGCCGAGGTGGTGCGCCAGCAGGAAGCGGCCGGCGTCGATATCCCCAGTGACGGCGAGTTCGGCAAGTCGATCAGCTGGGCGCAGTACGCGCTGGAAAGGCTGAGCGGCTTCGAGCGCCGGCCGATCCGGCAGGACAGCGCCAACCCGTTCAAGCGCGGCGCCGACCGCACCCAGTTCGCCGAGTTCTATGCCGAACTGGACGCCAAAGAAGCCGTCGCCACCACCACCGAGGCGATCTGCGTCGGGCCCATCGCCTATACCGGGCAGGCCGAGTTGCAGACCGACATCGATAACTTCAAGGCCGCGCTGAAGGGCACAAAAATCGAGGAGGCCTTCATGCCGGTCGCGGCGCCGGCCAGCGTCATCCCCGACCGCAAGAACGAGTTCTACAAGAGCGACGAGGAGCTGCAGGAGGCGATCGCGGGCGCCATGCGCACCGAATACAAGATGATCGTCGACGCGGGATTCGTCGTGCAGCTCGACGACGCGCGCAGTGCCGTCACCTATGACCGCATGGTGCCGCCGGCATCCTTTGCCGATTACAAGCGCTGGCTTGAAAAGCAGATCGACATTCTCAACCGCGCCATCGAAGGTCTGCCGGCCGACCGCATCCGCTACCACGTCTGCTGGGGCAGTTGGCCGGGTCCGCATGTCAGCGATGTCCCGCTCAAGGACATCGTCGACGTCATCCTGAAGGCCAAGGTCGGCGCCTTCGTGATCGAGGGCGCCAATCCGCGTCACGAGCATGAATGGAAGGTCTGGAAGGACGCGAAACTGGACGGTCGCGTGCTGATCCCCGGCGTCATCAGCCATGCCACCAATGTGGTCGAGCATCCGGAACTGGTGGCCGAGCGGATCGTGCGGCTGGCCAAGCTGGTAGGCCGCGAAAATGTGATCGCCGGCACCGATTGTGGCTTTGCGCAGGGGCCGTTCTACCGCCGCGTCCACCCGACGGTGATGTGGGCGAAGCTGGAAGCCATGGCCGAGGGCGCCCGGCTTGCGAGCCGGGAGTTGTGGCCCTAGACTCCCGGGATCACCGGTGCATTGACGACGCCGGACAGCCGGGAGTGCGACCGATGAATGTCAGTGCGAAACCGACCAGCGGCCTTGCGATACCGTTCGATCACCATCGTCTTGACCGGCTGATGGAGGAGGCCGGCATCGACCTGGTGATCGCCACCTCGAAGCACAATGCGCAATATCTCAGCGGCGGCCATCGCGCCAATTTCTTTGACTACATGGATGCCACCGGCATCTCCCGGTATCTGCCGGTTTTCATTTATCCGAAAGGCGCGCCCGAGAAGTCTGCCTATATCGGGCACCGGCTTGAAGGATTCCAGACCAAGCTGGCGCCGCTCTGGGTGCCGGAGACGCAGACCGTGACGGCAGGCTCGGCCGACGCGCTACAGAAGGCTGCCGACTACATCGCCAAGGCCGGCCTCAAGGCGCAGCGGATTGCGGTCGAGTTTGGCTTTCTGCCTTATGACGCGGCCAATGTGCTGCGCGCGGCGCTGCCGGATGCCGAATGGGTCGATGCGCTCTACGTCATGGAGCGGCAGCGGGCGAAGAAATCAACAGCCGAACTGGTCAAGCTGAAAGTCGCCTCCGATGCGGTGCTGGAGTCGATGAAGGCGGTGATCGCCCATCACGGTCCGGGCGCCACCAAAAACGACATTGTCGAAGCTCTCCGCCGCGAGGAGACCAACCGCGGGCTCACCTTCGAATATTGCCTGATCACCTGCGGCACCAGTTTCAACCGCGCGCCGTCGGACCAGGTCTGGGGCGCCGGCGAGATCATGTCGATCGACTCCGGCGGCAACAACCACGGCTATATCGGCGACATCTGCCGCATGGCGATCCAGGGCGAGCCCGACGCCGAACTTGAGGATATTCTCGCCGAGCTGGAAACCATCCAGCGCGCGGCGATGAAAGTGATGAAGCCTGGCGCTCCGGGGCATAGCATCTATGACGCCGGCGAGCCGCTGCGCGCCAAATCGAGGCATCATCAGCATCTCGACTTCCTCGCTCACGGTATGGGTATGGTGAGCCACGAGGCACCCCGGCTGACCAATCATGGCCCGGTGCCGTACCCGGCCGACTACGCCGACCTGCCGCTCGAAGCCGGCATGGTGGTGTCGGTCGAGACCACGCTGCTGCATCCCAGCCGCGGCTTCATCAAGCTCGAGGACACGGTGATCGTCACCGAGACCGGCCATGAAGTCTATGGCGAGGGCGCACGCGGCTGGAACCGGGCAGGGACGGCGGCGGCGTGACGCCGCTCGTCCCCGCAAAAGCGGGGACCCAGGGGCTTAGACTTCCGAATCTGCGGCTCTGCTTTCCCGCTTGCGCGGGAAAGAGTTGAGATATCATCGGCCTTTCGCCGGACTCATCTCTGCCGCCAGCGCCTGCAACGTGTCCGCCACCGTCACCGAGTACGCCGTTCCCGGCACCAACTGTCGCAGCGGCTCGGGCAGCCGCGCAAGGTCGCGCGCGGCGCGGTCGCGGATCTGCTGTAGCGACGGCGGCGGTGCGATGCGCTCACCACCGCGCATCACCGGCGCGATCAGGGTCTCGCCCGGATGGCTGTCGCTTTCCAGCGACAGGACGTCGCCGGCGATGCGGCCGTCGGTATCGTACGTCCGCCAGACTTGCTTGCGGCCGGGCCAGGTGATCTTGCCTTCGGACAGCTTGCGTTTCGGCGTGCCGGCGTATTCCTGCAGCTTGTAGGCGCAGTCCAGCGACGGCGCGTCAATCGAGGCGTCGAGATTGACGCCGATGCCGAAGCCATCGATCGGCGCGCGCGCCGCCACCATGGTCTGCAGCGTGTCCTCGTTGATGCCGCCGCTCACCAGGATGATGACGTCATTCAAGCCGCCGTCGTCGAAGATGCGCCGCACCTTGCGCGCGCTGGCGATCAGGTCGCCGGAGTCGATGCGCACGCCGCGAATGGCGATGCCGTCCGCCTTCAGCCGCGGCGCCAGTTCGACAACCTTTCGAGCGCCAGCTTCGGTGTCGTAGGTGTCGATCAGCAGGATGACGCCGTCCGGCCGCGACCGCGCATAGTTCTCGAACGCCGTCGCCTCATCGTCGTGCACCTGGATGAAGGAATGCGCCATGGTGCCGACGATCGGGATGCCATAGCGCTGGCCGGCCAGCACATTGGCGGCGCCGCCGAAGCCGGCGATATAGCTGGCCCGCGCCGAGTAGAGCCCGGCCTCGGCGCCATGTGCGGTGCGCAGACCGAAATCCGACAGGATCTTGCCCGGCGCCGCCAGCACCATGCGCGCCGCCTTGGAGGCGATCATGGTCTGGAAATGCAGGATGTTGATGAGCCGAGATTCGACCAACTGCGCCTGCGGCAGCGGCGCGGTGATGCGGATCAGCGGCTCATTGGGAAAACAGACGCTCCCCTCGGGAATGGCATGGACGTCGCCGGTGAAGCGAAAGCTGGCCAGATAGTCCAGCAGGTTGTCGCCGAAACGGCCGGTGCCGCGCAGCCAGGCGATGTCCGCATCGGCGTAGCGCATGGTCTCAAGGAAGCCGAGCGCATCCTCCAGCCCCGCCGCCAGAAGGAAGCCGCGCCGCTCCGGCAGCCGGCGCACGAAAAACTCGAACACGGCTGTCTTGTTCTCGCCGCGGTCCAGATAGGCCTGGACCATGTTGAGCTCGTAGAGGTCAGTGGTCAGCGGGCTTTTGGACGGCATGTCGATGCAGTCGGGTTACTACGTATTCCGGGCGAGGGTTCGCAGCGCTCGATTAACAGCCGCCAAAGCCCTCTACAACACGGTAACTTGCGAAATGCAAAAAGTTTTAGAGGTCAAGGCCGGCGTTTACTAACCATATACGTAGAGGGCGCCTTAATGGAAATGGCGCACCAATGTTCCCACGACTGATGCGACGACTTTTCCTGCGATCGATACCGCGATGCGATGAACGGCATTCGCCCCGGGCCGGTACGGCAACAAAGATAACGGCGGGTTAAACGGCCACGATGAGTTTGAGAACGCGTCTTCTGCTGCTCGTCGCTTTGGCGACGCTGGTGCCGGCTATCCTGTTGGGGATTCGCTTTTACCAGACCCGCGCGGCAGCCATCGAGACGGCTCTCGCCGACCTGACACGCCAGGCCACCAAGGTCGCGTACGATCTGGATCAGAAGGTTCAGGGTGCGGCTCAACTCAATTTTGGTTTGTCCCAAGCCGTTGCATTAGGGAGTTCGGACAGGGCCGAGTGCTCGGCTTTTCTGGCCGAGGTCCTCGAACAGTATCCGCAATATACCGGGCTGATCACCATCAACCCCGATGGAAATCTCTTCTGCGACTCGCTCAGCACCCGTCGCGACCTCAATTTGCTCCATCGGCGCTATTTCCAGGACGCCCAGGCGATCAAGAACGATGTGACTCTGCAGCCCACGTTCGGCGGGCTCACCGGACGGTCGGTTCTCCAGATCGCTTATCCGGCGCGAAAGAATACGGGCGAGCTGCGTTTCATCTTGCTGGCCTCGCTCGACCTGCAACGGTTTGTTCGTTCGCTTCGGTCGGAGGTGGATATCTTGCTGGTGGACCGCAACGGTATCGTTCTGGTGCCGCCCGAGAGCGCGACTTGGCGGGGGCGGACTGCCACCTCTATTGCGGACACCGATCTGTTCCGGTTCGCCTCCAGCCCGGTCTCGGGCACGCCGCGCGAGGTCGCGGGCATCGACGGCCAGAAACAGTACTGGGTCGCGGTCGATACGCCCGGCGGCCGCGATGCCGGAATCTACGTGCTGGCGGGAACGTCACGGCAAGGGCTGGTCGCTGCTATCGACAGGCGGCTTTATCAGGAACTGACGATCGTCGGTATCGTCGCGCTGCTGTTGTTTGCCGGCGTTCTGGCACTGGCGGAAATGGGCGTTCGGCGTCAGGTCGCCCGTATTGCGGCCATGGCCAAGCAACTCGGCAAGGGCGACTTGAGCATGCGCATCCCGCCGCCGTATCCGCCGGGGGAACTGGGCGGCCTGATGCACGAGCTCAATGCCGCGGCCGAATCGTTGCAGCGCCAGCATGCCGCCATCGACGATCTGAACCGCAAGCTGTACCGGTCGCGGCAGACCGAGGCCGATACCAAGGCCTTCCTCGATACCGTCATCGAGAACATCCCCAGCGCCATTTCGGTGAAGGTGGCGCCGGAGGGGAAAGAGGATGCCGGTGCGTGGCAACTCGCGCGGGTCAACAAAGCCTATGAAGCGATGTCAGGGTATTCGCGCGACGAATTGATCGGCAAGACGGTGGGCGAGCTGTACCACCCCGAGGCCGCCGAAATCATCGCCGAGTCCGATCAGCGGGCCCTGGAATCGGATACACCGATTTCTGTGCGGGAATTTCCGCTGGTGTCCGACGAAACCGGCTCGCGCTTTGTCGCATCGCAGCGCGTCTGCTCACGGTGCTGGAAGACGTCACCGAAAAGCGCCGCGTCGAACAGCGCATCGCCCATATGGCGCACCACGACGCGCTGACCAATTTGCCCAACCGCGCGGCCTTCAACGCCTATTTGTCGGCGATCTTCGACAGGGCGGCGGCGGAAAAATCCCAGTTCACCCTGCTGTGCATCGATCTGGACCGCTTCAAGGAAACGAACGACGTCTACGGCCATGCCGCAGGCGACGCGCTTCTGCAGGCCGCAGCGCGCCGGCTGCAAGGCGCCGCCAGCGGCGCCTTCATTGCCCGCATTGGCGGTGACGAGTTCGTCCTGATCGTGAGCGACGGTCCGCAGCCGGCTGCGGCTGCCATTATCGCCGACTGTCTGCTCGCCGCTTTCGTCGACGACTTCGTGATCGAGGGCAAGCGCCTCCAGATCGGCCTGAGCATCGGTGGTGCGGTCTACCCGGCCGACGGCGCGGATGCCAAAACACTGATGGCGCACGCCGACGCCGCGCTTTACCGGGCCAAAGTGGAGCCGCGGCCGTCAGTGCTGTTCTTCAAGGAGGAGATGGGCGCGCAGCAGCAGGAGCGGCACGACCTGCAACAGGATCTGCGGCTCGCCATCGAGCAGGGCGAGATGTTCCTGCACTACCAGCCGGGCATTGTCGGTTTCGAGGCGCTGGCGCGATGGCATTCGCCAACCCGCGGCCTGGTGCCCCCGGCCACCTTCATTCCGATTGCCGAGGAATACAGCCTGATCATCCCGATGGGCGAGTGGGCGCTGCGCGAAGCCTGCCGCGAGGCGGCGACCTGGCCGCGGCCGCTGACGATTGCGGTCAACGTGTCGCCGATCCAGTTCCACCACGGCGATCTCGTCAGCATGGTGCACTCGGTCCTCATCGAAACCGGTCTGCCGCCGGCGCGGCTGGTGCTGGAGATCACCGAGGGCGTGCTGATCAACGACTTCTCGCGCGCGGTGTCGATCCTGTGCCAGCTCAAGGCCCTCGGCGTGCAAATCGCGCTGGACGACTTCGGCAAAGGCTACTCGTCGCTGTCCTATCTGCACTCCTTCGCGTTCGACAAGATCAAGATCGACCGCGCCTTTGTGTCTGACCTGCCGCAGAATCGCCATTCGATGGCGATCGTGCGCGCGGTGATCGGGCTCGGCCAGAGCCTCCAGGTGCCGGTGCTCGCCGAAGGCGTCGAAACCGACTCGCAGCGGACCTTCCTGCTGCGCGAAGGCTGCGACGAGGTGCAGGGCTATCTGACCGGCCGGCCGCAGCCGATCGCCCAATATGCCGATCTCATCAGCGGCGATGACGCCAAACGAAGCGAAAAACCGCTGGACCTTGCGGGCTAGAGATCGGCGGCAGGTTTTATGGTTCGGGAGGAGCGCGCCAGCCCCGTATCGGGCTTGGCAGGAAGTGGCTCCCTGGGCTGGGGTCGAACCAGCGACATTTCGATTAACAGTCGAACGCTCTACCGCTGAGCTACCAGGGAACAGGCCGGTATTCCGGCACGAATGACCGGCAGTTTTGAGTGGAGGCCACGCCCGGAATCGAACCGGGGTGCAAGGATTTGCAGTCCTCTGCGTAACCACTCCGCCACGTGGCCTTTTAAACGGCGCATCCGGCCCGCAAGGACCGGAAGCGTCGTTCGAACGCCTAGCCTATATAGGAGCGAAAGCCAGCCGACAACTCGCTGGTTCTCTTGCCTTTTGGGTAGCGGTGCCGCACAAAAAGCCGCATATCCACCCCCATTTTCCAGAGGCCCGTGATGACCGACTTTGCCGCCGCTCGCCGCAATATGGTGGATGGCCAGGTCCGCACCGCCGATGTCACCGATCAGGCGCTGCTTTCGGCGCTGCTCGCGGTTCCGCGCGAGCGTTATGTGCCCCCGGGCTCCACGTCGCTCGCCTATCTCGACCTCGATCTGCCGGCCGGCGAGGGACCGGACGGCGCACGACGCCTGCTCAAGCCGATGGTGCTGGCGAAAATGCTCCAGGCCGCCGAGATCGGTCCCAACGACCGGGTTCTCTGCATCGGTTGCGGCTACGGCTACGCCGCGGCTGTCGTTGCGCGGCTGGCCCGCGAGGTCGTGGCGCTTGAGCAGGACGCCGGTCTGGCAGCCGCCGCGCGGGATGCGCTGGCGCCGCTGGCAAACGTCAGCGTGGTTTTGGGCCCGCTGACTGCCGGATGGCCGGCGCGGGCGCCTTACGACGCGATTCTGATCGAAGGAGCCACCGAATTGGAACCGCGCAGCTTCCATGCCCAGCTCACCGACGGCGGACGGCTGGTCTGCGTCCTGGGTGCAGGTCCCGGCGCCAAGGCGACGCTGTATCGTCGCAGCGGCGATGACATAGGCGGCCGGCCGATTTTCGACGCCGCCGCTTCGGTCCTGCCGGGCTTCGTCAAGCCGCCGGCTTTCGCCTTCTAGACACCGCTTCCGCCGCCGACGTGGCGCAAAATCCTCATGCTCTGTCCATTCTGTGGGTGGCAAGGGTGAGGGGGTTTTAACCCTCTGCCGGGACGCTTATGGTTCCCAGTCGGCTGTTGCGGCGCGGTTACCTCAGACTGCGTCTGTGTGTTGCTGTGGGTGGCGTTAGGGTTCCGAATGGCGCTTGGTGATGGCAGAGGCTGGCTCGGCGGACTTGCAGTCGGAGCCATCGCTTGCGCGGCGGTTCCGCTGGCGGCCGTTCAGGCGCAAGGCGAGACGCTGGAATCGGCCTTGGTGCAGGCCTATCAGAGCAACCCGACGCTCAATGCGCAACGCGCCGCGGTGCGCGCCATCGATGAGAATGTGCCGCAGGCCCTGTCGGGTTACCGGCCGCGGGTCGCGATCACCGCCTCCGGCGGGCAGGCCTCGTTATCGACCACGACGCGGACCACCACGGTGCCGTCGAATACGGTGACCCAGAGCGGCTACAATACAAGCCTGGCGACCGGCGTGACCGCGACGCAGACGTTGTTCAACGGCTTCCAGACCTCCAACCGTACCCGCCAGGCCGAAGCGCAGGTCCTGTCGGCGCGCGAAGTGCTGCGCCAGAGCGAGCAGTCCGCGCTGTTCAACGCCGCCAGCGCCTACATGAACGTGCTGCGCGACCGCGCGCTGCTCAATGTGCAGCGGCGCAACGTCGAGGTGCTCGAGGAGACGCTGCGCTACACCCGCGACAAATTCAACGTCGGCGAGGTAACCGTTACCGACGTGTCGCAAGGCGAATCGCGGCTGGCGGGCGGCCGTTCGGCCGTGCTGAGTGCCGAGGCGACGGCCAAGGCGTCGGCCGCGACCTATCGCCAGATCATCGGCAGCGAGCCGGGCCAGCTCACCTCCGGCACGCCGGTCGACCGGTTTTCGCCGCGCACGCTGGCGGAAGCGGTAGCGGTCGCCATCGCCAACCACCCCCAGGTCACGGCGGCGCAGTACAATGTCGATATCGCGCAGTTGCAGGTGAAAGTGGCGGAGGGGGCGCTGTTTCCGACGCTGTCGGTGCAGGGAAGCTTCCAGAAGAATTTCAACAGCCCGTCCAACCTCAACCTGGCAGAGAGCTATTCCGGTTCCGTGCTCGGTACGCTGAGCGTGCCGATCTATCAGGGCGGCGCGGAATATTCCTTGATCCGGCAGGCCAAGGAAACGCTCGGGCAGCGCCGTATCGAACTCGATACCGCCCGTGAGACCGTGCGCCAGGGAGTTGTCGCGGCATGGGGGCAGCTCGAGGCGGCCAAAGGCCAGATTCAGGCGACGCAGGCCCAGGTGAGAGCCTCCGATCTTGCGCTCAAGGGCGTGACCGAGGAGGCCCGCGTCGGCCAGCGCACCACGCTCGACGTGCTCAACGCCCAGCAGGATCTTCTGAACGGCCAGGTCTCCATGGTGACCGCGCAGCGCGACCGGGTGGTCGCCTCGTATTCGCTGCTGTCCGCGGTTGGCCGACTGGCGCCGCGCGTGCTTGGGCTGCGGGTTCAGCTCTACGATGCCACCGTGCATTACGAGCAAGTGCGTGACAGCTGGGCCGGCGTCCGGACCCCCGACGGACGCTGACGGCAGACGAGCCAGCGTGTCCACAGGTCATTGCGGTTTCATGATTTTCCGACTGCATCGGGGTGTCCCGCTGGCGTATAAATGGAGCGGTGACGATTCGTTTTGCCCGCGCGCGGTTCCAGGGGGCGCGCGGACGTTCGCGCCGCCGATGATGTTGCGGGACCCCATGCGTCAGGAAGTTGTGCAATGAGCCAGACGGCAAAGGCCCAAGAGCCCTCGATGGAGGAAATCTTGGCCTCCATCCGGCGGATCATCGCGGATGATGACTCCGGCAAGGCCAAATCGGCCGAGGCGTCCGCTGCCAAGCCGGCAGCGCCCGCCCTTGCCAGCCGTCCGGTTGCCGCGCCGCCACCGCCGCCGCCTATGTCTCCGCCCATGCCGCGTCCGGTGCCGGTTGTCGCCAACAAGCAGGAGGATGTCGACGCCATGCTGGCCGATCTCGACTCCGCGCCTATGGCTGCCGTCAAACCGGCGCCGGCTCCCGTGGCGCCGCCCAAGCCGGTTGAAACGACGGCCGCACCGCCGCCACCCGCGCCCGACGTGCTCGATCTGACCGAAGCAATGGCCGCTCAGGCGCCGTCGCCGGATTTCCGCACCATCGATGGCGCTTCCGACGTGGTCTTTGCCGAGCGGTCCGTGGATCAGATGCCGCCTGTAGCGGAGACACGCGTTGCCGCCCCGGAGCAGCGCCGGCCGGTCGCGCAAAGCGTCATCCCCGACCACAGCCTGATTTCGTCCGCCACCATGACCGCGGTCGACAGCGCGTTCAATTCGCTGGCCCACACCGTCCTCGGCAACAATGCCCGGACGCTGGAGGATCTGGTCAAGGAGATGCTGCGGCCGATGCTGAAGTCCTGGCTCGACGACAATCTGCCGGGGCTGGTCGAGCGCATCGTCCGCGCCGAGATCGAACGCGTGTCGCGCGGCCGGCCTTAGAGCCCTACGCCGCGCGCGCCTTGAGTTCGCGCGAAAACCACAGACCCAGCGCCAGCAGGATCGCAGCCGCGCCGAGAAACACCGGCACCGCGGTGAAGCGGTCGAAGATCAGACCGTTCAAGGCGACGCCGATGGTCTGGCCGAAATACAGTGCCGCCGAGAATAGGCCAAGCGCGGTACCGCGGGCCTCCGGCGTCATCTGCGTGGCGTTGGTCTGCAAGGTGTTGTGCAGCATGTAGAAGCCGAGGCCGATCACGGTAATGGCCAGCGGCGCGGCGTAAACGGTCGGCCCCACAGCCAGCAGCACATAGGCCACGGCCAGGAGGATGCCGCCAATGGCAGCCAGCCCGACCGGTCCGAACCGGGTCACCAGCGCGCGCACCGACAGGCTGTAGATCAATCCGCCGATGGCGAAGGCGCCGACGAACAGGCCGACCAGCGTGAAACTGATGCCGAAACGCAGATGCAGGTCGGCGCCGACATAGGTGAAGGCGCCGAACATCGCCGCGCTCTCGATGAACGCCATCAGGATCATGGTGCGGGCCCAGCGCGAGCGCAGCACGGCCGCATAATCGGCAGCATAGCCGCGCGACGTGCGCGGCGGCGCGCTGCTGGCCCGCGTCAGCGGGTTGCGCCACAGCTCGATGAACAGGCCGATGGTGGCGACGGCGAGCAGGCCGGCGAGGATGAAGAACACATTGCGCCAGCCGAACAGGTCGCCGAGCACGCCGCCAGCGGCCTGGCCGAACAACTGGCCGAGGATCTGCCCGGACAGGAAGCTGCCGATCACCTGCTGGCGGCGCTCGTAGGGGATGACGTCGCCGACAAAGGCCAGCGCAAAGGGCACGATCCAGCCGGTGGCGAGACCGCTGGCCAGCCGCGCCGCCACCAGCACCGGCAGCGACCACGCCAGCCCGCAGGCAAAGACCGCCAGCGCCGAGAAACCGGTGGCGATCGCGACGCAACCGAATTTGCCGAAGCGGTCGCCGATCGGGCCCATGAACAGTTGCACCGAGCCGTGCGCCAGCAAGTAGACGGTGACCACGATCGAGGCGGCGCCGACGGTCGTCGACAGGTCGACGGCGATCTGCGGCAGCAGCGAATCGGTCGAGCGCACCATCGCTTGGGCGGCGAAG
>LNFM01001912.1_pt1 | contig 55171 bp, 50 predicted proteins | sample 596031 | NCBI WGS metagenome assembly LNFM01 (sample SAMN04254537, study PRJNA301005) | activated carbon metagenome | isolation source: dual media filters at the Ann Arbor, Michigan drinking water treatment plant | place: USA: Ann Arbor
GGCTACATCGTCGTGCGCTCCCGCGTCACCAACCCGCTCGCCCAGATGACGACGTCGATGACGCGGCTGGCCGAGGGCGATCTCTCGACGGCGCTGCCGTCGATCACGCGCCGGGACGAGATCGGCGCCATGGCGTCCGCGCTGGCGGTGTTCCGCGACAATCTGGTGAAGATGCGCGATCTGGAAGAGCAGGAGCGCGCAGCGGCGGCGGCGCGCCTGGCCCGGGCGCAGTCGATGGAAGCGGTCGTCAGCGATGTCAGCGAGGTCGTGGCGGCGGCGGCCGCGGGCGATTTCTCGGCGCGGCTGCAGATCGACCATGCCGACGAGCAGATGCAGAAGCTCGTCGCCGGCATCAACGAGATCAACGCCGTGGTCGACGGTGCCACCAGCGAGTTCTCCGACGCGCTGCAGGCGATCGCGGCGGGCGATCTGACCCACCGGGTCGACACCGCCTATCGCGGCCGCTTCGCTGATCTCAAGGGCGCGATCAACGACACGGTCGACCGGCTGTCCTCGACCGTGAAGACGATCCAGCTGACCTCGGCCGATGTCGGGCTCGCCGCCCGCGAGATCAACATGGGTGCCGACGACCTCTCCAAGCGCACCGAGGATCAGGCCTCGAGTCTGGAGGAGACCGCGGCGACAACCGAGCAGCTCGCGGCCTCGGTCAAGGCGACCGCCCAGGCCTCGCGCCAGGCGGCAAACGTCGCCAATGATGCGATGCAGGCGGCGCAGACCGGCGGCGCCATCGCCGGCCAGGCGGTCGACGCGATGGCGCGCATCGAGAGCGCCTCGACCAAGATCTCGGACATCATCCGGGTGATCGACGACATCGCCTTCCAGACGAACCTGCTGGCGCTGAACGCGGCGGTCGAGGCGGCCCGTGCGGGCGATGCCGGCAAGGGCTTCGCGGTCGTGGCCTCGGAGGTGCGCACACTCGCCCAGCGTTCGAGCGAGGCGGCCAAGGACATCTCGGCGCTGATCTCGTCCTCGAACAGCGAGGTCGGCGAGGGCGTCAAGCTCGTCCGCCAGGCCGGCGAACAGCTCAGCCAGATTCTGGCAGCCTCCGAGAAGGTCGCGGCCACCATCGCGGAAATCTCTGCCGCCTCGGGTGAACAGGCCAGCGGCATCGACGAGATGAGCCAGGCGGTGGCGCATCTCGACGAGATGACGCAGCAGAACGCGGCGCTGTCGGAACAGAGCGCGGCCTCGGCCGGCTCGCTCTCGGGCAAGATCGCCCAGCTCAACGACCTCGTCGCCGCCTTCAAGACCGGGCCGGACAGCAAGGCGCGCCGCCTGAGGGCGAGCCGGCCCACCTTCACGGGAATCGCACGGCGCTGGCGCGATCTCCGTGAAGGCGGATCGCGGACAGGTTGAAGGCGGACAGGACCTGGACGGGCCAGGGGGCGCGAAAGCGCCACTGGCACCCAGCGCGAGATAGATCCCTGAACAGGGCGGACAGCCTCTCATCCCGCTGACGGATCAGCCGGGGCGGAAGAGCGGCTGCCTCAGCGTCAGACTGGCGCGAAATGGCAATCGCGAAGGGGGCAACAGCGGGTAGCGTCAACACCCCTGACTGCCACCCGGAACCACGCCTGCCGATGGCCCCCGATCGCTTCTTTCGCCGCTCCGCCGTGACACTCCTCGCCGCCCTCGCGGTCTGCGGATCTCTGGAGCCCTTCGCCCCGCTGCTAAAGGCCGAGGCCGCGACGGCTGTCATCCGGACGCCTCCCGGCGCAGCCGTCCGGCGACCGCCGGTGCGCACCGTCCGGCGCACGGTCGTCGTGGCCCCGGTCAGGCCGGTTCCGGCGGTGCGGCCCTGGTACTGGGGCAGCGTCGTCGCCGGGGTGACCATCGGCGCGATCGTCACGGTCGCCGCCGTCAATGCGGTGCCCAAGGCGCCGTCACCCGAGCTCTGCTGGTTCTGGAGCGATTCCAGCAAGACCCGCGGCTACTGGAATTACTGCGTCGCGCCGAGGCAGCCATGACGAGCCCCAAAGCCATCCTGCGTGGCGCGTTCGCCGCTGCCGTTCTTGTCGGGACCACCCTCGCGGCCCGCGCAGCCGACATCCCCTCGCCCCGTCAGGAACCGGTGGCCCCCGTGCCGCTGGCGCCGGCGCTGACGTTCAAGGGCGCGGCCTATCTCTGGGCCACGGGCCTCGAGGGCCGGATGCGGACCCTGCCGCCGCTGCCGACGGTCAAGGTCGATATCGGCTTCGATCAGGTCATGAAGAATTTCGACGGCGGCATCATGGGCGCCGGCGAAATCGGCTACGGGCGCTATCTGCTGTTCTTCGATGTCATCGCGTCGAAGATCTCGCCGAACAAGACCGTGTACCCGGCGGGCGTCCCGGCCGGCGTCAAGGTCGACAGTGCCTCTTTCATCGGTCTGGCAGCCGTTGGCTACCGGTTCGTGGACACCGACCGCTACAGCCTCGACGGCTTCGCCGGCGTGCGCGGCTTCTCCACCCGGAACACGCTGCGTGTCCAGCTGCTGCCCGGCACGCTCAAGCTGAGCGAGAGCGAGCAATGGGCGGACGCCGTCATCGGCGCCCGGCTCCGGCTCAATCTGACGCCCTCGTGGTATCTGACGACCATCGGCTTCGTCGGGAAGGGAGCCTCCCGCTACGAATGGGACGTGTTCGGGGGCGTCGGATACGTCATCGACGAGCGCTGGTCCGCCTTCGCCGGCTATCGCGCGATGAAGGTCGATTACCGCAACGGGAACTTCATCTTCGACGCGCTCCAGCAGGGCCCGGTCCTCGGACTCACCTCGCGCTTCTGACGCTGCCGCACCGTCAAGGACACCGCCATGACCTGTTCTCCGCTTCGCCTCGCCTGTCTGGCCCTGGCCCTGCTGGCGCCCATCGCCGCGCACGCGCAGACCGCCAGGAAGCCCCACATCCTCTACATCATCGCGGACGATCTCGGCTTTGCCGATGTCGGCTTCCGCAGCCCGGAGATCGCGACACCGACGATCGACCAGTTGGCCCGCGAAGGCGCCGAACTGCAGCAGTTCTACGTCCAGCCGATGTGCACGCCGACGCGGGCGGCTCTCATGACCGGGCGCTACCCGATGCGCTACGGGCTGCAGAGCTTCGTCATCCTGCCCGAGCAGAGCTACGGCATTCCGCTCGACGAGAAGCTGCTGCCGCAGATCCTGAAGGAAGCGGGCTACAGCACCGCGATCATCGGCAAATGGCACCTCGGCCACGCCGACCGCAAGCTCTGGCCGAAGCAGCGCGGGTTCGACTACCAGTATGGCGCGCTGATCGGCGAGATCGACTACAACACCCACAAGGTGCATGGCGTCACCGACTGGTATCGCAACAACCGCAAGCTCGACGAGCCCGGCTATGTGACCACCCTTCTCGGGAAGGATGCGGTCCGCCATATCCGGCAGCATGATCCGGCCAAGCCGCTGTTCATGTATCTCGCCTTCACGGCGCCCCACACGCCCTTCCAGGCGCCCAAGGCGTATGTCGACCGGTTTGCGTCGATTGCCGATCCGAACCGCCGGACCTATGCGGCGATGATCAATGCCATGGACGAGCAGATCGGCGCCGTGCTGGCCGAACTCTCGCGCAAGGGCATGCGGGAGGACACGCTGGTGATCTTCCACAGCGACAATGGCGGCGTCACCTCGGCGACCTTCGCAGGTCAGATCGAGACGAAGGGCCAGCTGCCGGCCCGCAACACGCCGCTGCGCAACGGCAAGGGCTCGCTGGACGAAGGCGGCACGCGCGCGGTCGCGCTCGCGAACTGGCCCGGCCGGATCAAGCCCGGCAAGGTCGATCAGCCGATGCATGTCGTCGACATGCTGCCCACCCTGGCAGGACGCGCCGGTGCTTCGCTGTCGGGCACCAAGCCGCTCGATGGCGTCGATGTCTGGCAGACGCTCAGCCAGGGCGCGCCCTCGCCGCGGACGGAGATCGTCTACAATGTCGAGATGTTCAGGGCTGCCCTGCGTCAGGGCGACTGGAAGCTGAACCTGCGCGCGACCCTGCCGACGAAGGTCGAGCTCTACAACATCGCGAAAGACCCCGGCGAGACGACCAATCTGGCTGCGGAGAACGCGCCGCTGGTTGCAGCGCTGCAAAAGCGGATCGACGACCTCTCCAAGGAGATGAAGCCCTCCCTGTTCTTCCAGGAGACCTTCAAATCCTATCTCGGGCGGCATGCGCCCAGCCCCGTCTTCCCCAATGACGATGCCTTCTTCACCCAGGGCGATTGACGCTGCTGCGCCAGCGTGGATCGAACGGGTCACCAATTTCGAATTGCGACGCGACGCAGCATCGGCATGATGTGGACTCGCTCCTTCCCAACGGAAGGAGCGGGTTTTTCTGTCCGTCGACAGGGGTCGGGGAGCACCATGTCACGCGCTGCCGCCCGGGCGACCCTCCTGCACATGCTCCCGGGCCATCTTGCGGCGGTCGGCGAGGCTCCGGAACGGGTCCTCAACCGTGCCGGCCTCAGTGTCGAGGATGTCGAAGCCGGGCGGATCGTGCCACGCGCCCAGATCCACCACGCCCTCGCACTGGCCGCGCGGCATCTGGGTGTCGCCGAACTCGGGCTATCGCTCGGGGGCAGCGCGGACGCGGCGAAGCTCGGCCCGATCGGGCATGCCCTGGCGGCCGGCCATTCAGCCGAGGCCTGCCTGCAGGCCCACATCGCCGCGATGCCGACCTTGCAGTCGCATGTCACGCTGCAGCTTCTCAAGCAGGGACCGGACGCCGTCATGGTCCACGGACTGGTCGGCGACGACGAGACGGCCTGGCTGCTCTACGAAGGCGCGGCTGCCTTCCATGTCTTCATGCTGCGTCACCTGCTCGGCGCCGACTGGGTCCCTGACAGAGTGGTCTTTCCCCATGCCTGCAAGGGTCGTCGCGCGGCCTATGAGGACTGGTTCCAGGCTCCCGTCGTGTTCGGCAGCGGCTCGCAGGTCCGGATCCACATGCAGCGCGCGGCTCTCGGCAGCCCGCTTCGAGCGGCCCACTTCGCCGGCGACATCCCAGGTCCATCGAAGGCTGCGGCCAAGGTCGGAACCGTCCGGCTCGGGGCGAGTGAGACCCGGACAGCCGTGGACCGCATCATCCGGTCCAGCCTGCCGGACGGGCCCGCGACACTCCAGCAGGCGGCCGAGATCCTCGGCCAGTCGGCGCGCACGATCCAGAGGCGCCTGGCCGATGACGGCACCGACTACGAAACCCTGGTCGACGACTGCCGGAGGGCGAAGGCGCGGGTGCTTCTCGCGCGGCCCCGTGCCAGCGTGACCGCCGTCGCCATGGAACTGGGCTACTCCGACGCGGCCCATTTCAACCGGGCCTTCCGGCGCTGGGAGGGCGGGTCGCCTCAGGATTTTCGCCGGACGCTCAACGGGATGCCGGGCAGGAGCGAACCGTCGCCGGGCTGACGCCCAAGGCGAGCCAGGTCTTCATCCCGCTCGATCGGCTCCGTTCATGTCGCTTTCGCGCCCCGTCGCGCCGGACCCGATGTTGTCCGGTCGCATCACCTTCCGGTTGGGCACGGATGCCGACTGCCTGTCTCCCGACCGAAGCCGCAGAGCGACCCTGTCACGCCCGGACAGGATCCGGCGTCAGGTATCGACGGTGGCGTTCAGCGCGTTGGTCTGGATGAATTCGCGGCGCGGCTCGACGACATCGCCCATCAGCTTGACGAAGAGATCGTCGGCCTCGTCGTTCTGGTCGTTCTTGACCCGCAGCAGCGAGCGGACGTCGCGATCCAGCGTGGTCTCCCAGAGCTGTTCCGGGTTCATCTCGCCCAGCCCTTTGTAGCGCTGCAGCGTGACGCCCTTCTTGCCGATCGCGGTGATGGCCTCGAACAGCCCGGTCGGCCCGTTGACGGCATGGTCGTCGCCCTTGCGGCTGAGCACGCCGGGCCGCGAATAGGCCTCCTGGAGCGAGACCGACGCGGCATCGAGCTTGCGCGCCTCGGCACTGGCGAGCAGGCCGGCATCGACGGTCGCGACCTGCTTGACGCCGCGCACCATGCGCGAGAACTGGAAGCCGCCCTCGGCGACCTTGCCCTCCCAACCCCGCTCGAGCTCGTCGGAGATCGCGTCGAGACGGGCGGCGACCTTGGCCGCGGCGGCCTGGGCCTGCGCCTCGTTCTCCTCGGAGACCGGACGCAGCGCGCCGGCGATGGCCATCTGCTCGACGACCCGCCGGTCATAGCGCGAATGCAGCTGTCCCAGCGTGAAGCGGATGCCGCGCGCCTCCTCGATCAGCCCGCGCAGATCGGAACCGCCACGCTCGACGACGCTCCCGCCCCCGGCCATGCCGGTCTTGAAGACCGCGCCGTCGAGCGCGGTCTCGACGAGGTAGTCTTCCAGCGCGCGCTCGTCCTTGAGGTAGACATGGCTCTTGCCGCGGGCCGCCTTGTAGAGCGGCGGCTGGGCGATGAAGAGATGGCCGCGCTCGATCACCTCCGGCATCTGCCGGTAGAAGAAGGTCAGCAGCAGGGTGCGGATGTGGGAGCCGTCCACGTCCGCGTCGGTCATGATGATGATCTTGTGGTAGCGCAGCTTCTCGATGTTGAACTCCTCGCGGCCGATGCCGGCGCCGAGCGCCGTGATCAGCGTGCCGACCTGGTCGGAGGAGAGCATCTTGTCGAAGCGCGCGCGCTCGACGTTGAGGATCTTGCCGCGCAGCGGGAGCACCGCCTGGTATTCACGCGCGCGGCCCTGCTTGGCGGAGCCGCCGGCCGAGTCACCCTCGACGATGAAGAGTTCGGACTTGGCCGGGTCGCGCTCCTGGCAGTCCGCCAGCTTGCCCGGCAGCGAGGCGATGTCGAGCGCGCCCTTGCGGCGGGTCAGGTCGCGCGCCTTGCGGGCGGCCTCGCGGGCAGCCGCAGCCTCGGCGACCTTGCCGACGATGATCTTGGCCTCGTTGGGATTTTCCTCGAGCCAGGTCGCCAGCGCCTGGTTGACGACGTTCTCGACGACCGGGCGCACCTCGGAGGAGACGAGCTTGTCCTTGGTCTGGGACGAGAACTTCGGATCCGGGACCTTGACCGAGACGATCGCGGTCAGCCCCTCGCGGCAATCGTCACCGGTGAGCGAGACCTTCTCCTTCTTGGAGATGCCGGAGCTTTCGGCATAGCCGGTGACCTGGCGCGTCAGCGCGGCGCGGAAACCGGCGAGGTGGGTGCCGCCGTCGCGCTGCGGGATGTTGTTGGTGAAGCAGAGCACGTTCTCGTGGTAGCTGTCGTTCCACCAGAGCGCGACGTCGACGGTGATGCCGTCCTTCTCCGCCGACAGCATGATCGGAGCGGATACGACCGGTGTCTTGGCGCGGTCGAGATAGCGCACGAAGGCCTCGACCCCGCCCTCATACATCAGCTCCTCGCGCACCACCTCGGCGCGGCGCGCGTCGGTCAGCACGATGCGGACGCCGGAGTTGAGGAAGGCGAGCTCGCGCAGGCGATGTTCGAGCGTCTTGTAGTCGAACTCGATCATCGTGAAGGTTTCTTGGGACGGGGTGAACGTGACCTCCGTGCCGCGCTTGTCGCCGGCCGGCCCGACGACCGCGAGCGGCGCCACCGCATCGCCATGGCGGAACTCCATGAAGTGCTCGTTGCCGCCGCGCCAGATCCGCAGCTTCAGCGAAACCGAGAGCGCGTTCACCACGGAGACGCCGACGCCGTGGAGGCCGCCCGACACCTTGTAGGAATTCTGGTCGAACTTACCGCCGGCATGGAGCTGGGTCATGATGACCTCGGCCGCCGAGATGCCCTCTTCGGTGTGAATATTGGTGGGGATACCGCGGCCGTTGTCGGTCACGGTGACCGATCCTTCGGCGTTCAGCGTCACCGTGACGAGATCGGCATGGCCGGCGAGCGCCTCGTCGATCGCGTTGTCGACGACCTCGTAGACCATGTGATGCAGGCCCGAGCCGTCATCGGTGTCGCCGATATACATGCCAGGGCGCTTGCGCACCGCATCCAAGCCTTTGAGAACCTTGATGGAATCGGCGCCGTAAGCGGCGTCTTCAAGGTCGCGGGCAGCATCGCTCATGTCGTCGTCCTTCAGCGGGCGCGCGGCGCCCGCAGTGATCTTGATTCGTTGGCGCGACTATAGCGCCCGAGTGCGGCTTTTTCACGCGTGTGCGCGCGTACACGCGTAGGGCGGCCCGGATCAAGGGTGGAAGGCGGCGATCGCCTCCAGAAAGGCCTCGCCATACTGGGCCAGCTTGCGCTCGCCGACGCCCTCGATGGCGCGCATCTCCTCCAGCCCCACCGGCCGGGCTCTCGCCATCGCGATCAGCGTGCGATCGGTGAAGATGATGTAGGCGGCCACGCCCTCTTCCCTCGCCAGGGAGAGGCGCAGCTGCCGCAGATGCTCGAACAGCCCGGCAGTGCCCTCGTCGAGGCCGTCGGCACGGGCCTGCTCGCGCCCGGCGCGGCGGCTGCGACGGTCGGCGAAGGGGTCGGCCCGCAGCGCGATCGCCTCGCGTCCGAACAGGATGTCCTCGCCCTTCCCCGTCAGGCAGAAGCCGCCATGCTCGACGCTGGCTTCGGCGAGCGCGCCCGCGGCGAAGAGCTTGCGGGTCAGCGCCGTCCAGGCGCTCTTGGGCTTGTCCTGGCCGACGCCGAAGGTCTTGAGCCCGTCATGGTTCTGGCGGCGGATGGCGTCGGTCGCGGTGCCCGTCAGGATGTCGGCGAGATGGGCGGCACCGAAGCGCTGGCCCGAGCGGGCGACGGCCGAGAGCAGCTTGCGCGCATCAAGCGTGGCATCCGTCAGCTCGGGCGCATCCGCCCCGCAGAGATCGCAGCGGATCGGCGCCTTGCCATGCCGGCAGCTTTGCGTCTCCTCGCCGAAATAGGAGAGCAGCGCGCTGCGGCGGCAGAGCGCGGATTCGCACAGCTCGATCATGGCGTTGAGGCGGTTGTGCTCGATGCGGCGGCGCTCGTCGTCGATCGCCTTCTCGTCGATCTGGCGGCGGCGCAGCGCCATGTCGTCGATGCCGTAGAGCGTCAGTGTGTCGGCCGGGAGCCCGTCGCGCCCGGCCCGGCCGATCTCCTGGTAATAGCTCTCGATCGAGCCGGGCATGTCGGCATGGACGACAAAGCGGACATCGGGCTTGTTGATGCCCATGCCGAAAGCGATGGTGGCGCAGACCACGACGCCATCCTCCTGCAGGAAGATGTCCTGGTTGCGGTTGCGCAGCCCCTGCTCCATGCCGGCATGATAGGCCAGCGCATTCCAGCCCTTCTCGCGCAGGCCTTCGGCGAGCTTTTCGGTGCGGCCGCGCGACGAGCAGTAGACGATGCCCGAGCCGCCGCGATGGCTGCGCAGGAACTCGTCGATCTGGCGGCGGGGCTGGTCCTTTGGCGCGAAGGCGAGCTTGAGGTTCGGCCGGTCGAAGGAATGCACCACCAGATGTGGCGGCCGCGGAAAGAGCTGCTGAGCGATGTCCTCGCGCGTCTGCCGGTCGGCGGTCGCGGTCAGGGCCGTCACCGGCACCCCGCCCAGCGCCTCGCGCGTCTTGGCGAGCAGGCGGTATTCGGGCCGGAAATCATGGCCCCATTGCGAGACGCAATGGGCTTCGTCGATGGCCAGCCGCGTCACGCCGAGCCGACGCAGCCGGCCGACCAGGCCCTCCCCCGCCAGCCGCTCGGGCGAGACGAAGAGCAGGCGCAACTCGCCTGAATTGAGCTTGTCCCAGGCCTCGGCCGCCTCGCTTTCGCTGTTCATCGAGTTCAGCGAAGCGGCCGCGACGCCCGCCCGCGTCAACTGCCCGACCTGGTCGCGCATCAATGCGATCAGGGGCGAAACCACGAGCGTCAGCCCGCCTGCGACCAGAGCCGGGAGCTGGTAGCACATCGACTTGCCGGAGCCCGTCGGCATCGATCACCTCCCACTGCCCGGGGCGGAAATCATCATAGCCGAAGACGGATTTGAGGATCGCGCGGGCGTCTGATTCGAAGGGCTGCGGCATGGCGCATGGGTGTGCCCGAGGCCGGCGCGGATGGAAAGCCTCAGACGATCGCCGCCGCCCCATGAAGCACGGCCGCCAGTGCAAAGACGGCCGTGATCGAGCGCGAGGCCAGCGGACGCAGATCGAACCAGGCGATCTGGAGACCCAATCGCAGCGCCCAGAATGCGGCCCCAGCCAGTGGCAGGAGCCAGGACCTGGCGTCAGTGCCCCATGACTGCCAGATCAGACCTGCGCCATAGGCGGCAAAGACGAAGGCGAGCATCGCATTCAGCGTCTGGGCGATCGCGGCATTGAGGCGCCCCGCCGGCAGAAGGCGCGCCGGCCAGCCGAAGAGGCGCCAGAACGCCAGATGGAACAGCGCGAAGCCGAGGTCGAGCACTCCGGACGCGATCAACAGCATGCTCAGCCCGCGTCGCGGATAACCGGCCCGTTGCGCTCGGCGCGAACCTGGGCGATCTCGCCGAGGAACCCGGCGATCGAGCGTTCCAGTTCCTGGGCGCGGCCCAGAGCGGCCTGGACCCGATCATCGGTCTGCGTCGCCAGCGTGGCGGCCTCGCCGGCCAGCCCCTCGACGAGCGCCGCATGGCGGGCGATCGCATCGACGCCGAGCGACGACGTCTCGGCCTGTGCCGCGACCAGTTCGATGCGGCCATGCTGATCGGCCGTCGACGCCGCGACGAGGCGGGCGCTCGTCTGCATGGCCAGGACGGTCTGGGCCAACTGGCCGACGGCCTCGTCGATCGCCTGGCTCGCCGTGACGACCTCCTCGATGCCCTGCCGGATGGTCTCGGTCGCCTGATTGGTCGCTGTCGCGAGCGACTTGACCTCGGCGGCGACCACCGCGAAGCCGCGGCCCGCCTCTCCGGCCCGAGCCGCCTCGATGGTCGCGTTGAGGGCGAGCAGATTGGTCTGCGCCGCGAGGCTGCGGATCAGCTCGACGACATGGCCGATGCGGCTGTTCGCCTGGCGCAGCATGGCGACATTGCCGGCGATCCCCTCGCAACCGGCCTCCGCCTGGTCGGCGGCCCGGCTCGACTGGGCGGTTTCGACCGAGATGTCCGCGCAGGAGGCGCCGAAGGCGCGGGTGGCGGCGACGATCTCCATCACCGATGCGGCCACCTGCTCGGGCCGGCGCTGGGTTTCGGCCACGGCGCGCAGGGTCTGGCCGGCCTTGGCCGACATCTGCGTGGAAAAGCCGGAGACATCGCCCAGGCTGAGCTCGATGGCGGAAATCCGTTCGGCGATGCCGTTGCGAAAGGCCTGCTCGACCTGCCGGAGCCGATCCGCGGTGCGGGCCTCGATCGCCCCGTCAAACTGCGCGATCGAATAGCTCATGTCGGTCAGCATCAGCTTGGCGAAGACCTGCAAGGCCGTATCGACCTTGCCCCAGCGGCGTTTCCACTTCGCGACGATGACGGGCAGGAAGTGCGAGAAATCGGCCAGGAAGAACAGCGGATAGTCCGACAGTTCGATGCCGTTGCGGTTGGCCCGGGCCACGATGCGCTGCTTGGCGGCGATGTATGCCTCGCCGAATTCCAGCCCGAACAGCAGCCGGTATTTGGTGAGCTCGTCCTGCCGGAGCTCGGGATCCCGCTCGCGCTTGTCGAGCCCGGTCTGGATGCCCTGGAGCTGGTCGATCGACGCGCCGAAATGCGGGGAGAGCACGGCCAGCAAGCGGCTCGCGATCTCCTTCTCCGACGCCGAAAACATCGTCCGTGAAGGCTGCATGGCCGCGATCACTGGCATAAAATGGTTAACCGCCGATCAACCATGACGCCGCATCCGCCGGGACTTGCACGCTTCAGGCGAGATCCTCGGTCCGGCCGGCGGTGACGGCGAGCCGCTGCGACCCCGCCGGCAGATCGGTAAACAGCGTCGGGTCGGCGCCTGTCATCCAGACCTGGCAACCGAGCGCCATCAGGCCCTCATAGAGCGCCGCCCGGCGGCGCGGATCGAGATGGGCGGCGATCTCGTCGAGCAGGACGAGGGGTTTGAGCCCGCTCATCGCCGCGACCAGCCGCGCATGGGCCAGGACGAGGCCGATCAGCAGCGCCTTCTGCTCGCCGGTCGAGCCCTGGCCGGCAGGGATGTTCTTGGGACCGTGGCGGACCTCGAGATCGGAGGTCTGCGGGCCGGTGAGCGTGCGCCCGGCGGCGCGGTCGCGAGCCCGGCCCTGGCGCAGCAGGTCGCGATAGCCATCCTCCGCGTCGAGAGCGGCATGGCGCGCGACGAGGAGGTCGATCTCGCCCGAGAGCGCGATTCCGGCATGGGGGAAGGGCGAGGCCTCGTCGCGGCTCTCGGCGATGATGGCCGAAAGCCTCGCCACCGTCTCGGCGCGGGCGGCGGCCACAGCGACGCCGAGTTCGGCGATCTCGCGCTCGACCGCATCGAGCCACTGCGTCTGGTGCGGACTCTCCTCGAGGATGCGGTTGCGCGAGCGCAACGCGCGTTCGAGCGCGTTCGAGCGGGTCGCGTGGGCGGGGTCGACCGCCAGCACCAGCCGGTCAAGGAAGCGGCGGCGGTCGCCGGCGGCTCCGCGGAACAGCCCGTCGAGATCCGGCGTCAGCCAGACGACGCGCAGGTGCTCGCTGAAGGCGAGCGCCGAGCCCGCGGACACGCCGTCGATGCGGGCGAGGCGCGCGCGCTTGCCCTCCATGTCGGCCGGACCCAGCCCAACCCCGAGCCGGGCCCCGTCCTGTGCCAATGCCACCGAGACGGCGAAAGCGCCCTCGCCCTCCTGGCGGGCCATCTCCGCCAGATCGGCCCGGCGCAGGCCGCGGCCCGGCGTGAAGAGCGAGAGCGCCTCGAGGATGTTGGTCTTGCCTGCGCCGTTCTCGCCGACGAGCGCAACGATTTGGCCCCCGACCGTGAGATCGAGGGCCTCGTAAGAGCGGAAATCCTGCAGGATCAGGCGCGCGACGGCGGCCACGGCGGGAGGACGCCTAGACGCGCATCGGCATCAGCACATAGAGCGCGGAAGCCCCCTCGCGGTCCTGGATAACCGTCGGCGAACCCGGATCGGCCAGCTTGAGCAGGGCGGTGTCGCCGTCGAGCTGGGCGGCGATGTCCATCAGGTAGCGCGCGTTGAAGCCGATATCGAGCGGGCTCGAATCATAGTCGACCTCGATCTCCTCGGTCGCCGAGCCGGAATCGGGGTTGGTGACCGAGAGCGTCATCCGGCCATCGGCCATGGAGAGCTTCACGGCACGACCACGCTCCGACGAGATCGTCGAGACGCGATCGACGGACGCCGCGAAATCGCCCTTGTCGACCGTCAGGCGCTTGTCGTTGCCGCTCGGGATGACGCGCTGATAATCGGGGAAGGTGCCGTCGATCAGCTTCGAGGTCAGCACCACCGCGGCGGTGGCGACCCGGATCTTGGTGGCGGAGAGCTCGATCGTGACCTCGCTCTCGCCGTCCTCCAGCAGCTTCTGGATCTCGGCGACAGCCTTGCGCGGCACGATCACGCCGGGCATGCCGACCGAGCCCTGCGGCGCGGCGGTGTCGACGCGGGCGAGGCGGTGGCCGTCGGTCGCCACCGCACGCAGCATCGGGCGGCCGTCGACGTCGATGGTGTGGAGATAGATGCCGTTGAGATAGTAGCGCGTCTCCTCGGTCGAGATCGCGAACTGGGTCTTGTCGATCAGGCGCTTGAACTCGCCGGCCGGCAGCCTGAAGCTGTGCGCCATCTCGCCGGCGGTGATGTCGGGGAAATCGCTCTCGGGCAGGGTCTGGAGCTGGAAGCGCGAGCGGCCCGAGCGCAGCACCAGCCCGGTGTCACCGGTGGTCTCGAGCGAGACCTGGGCCCCGTCGGGGAGCTTGCGGACGATGTCGTAGAGGGTGTGGGCGGGAACCGTGGTGGCGCCCGGCTCGGGCACGTCGGCCGCGACCGTCTCGACCACCTCGATGTCGAGATCGGTCGCCTTCAGCTTCAGCCCCGCCTCCGTCCCGCTCAGCAGCAGGTTCGACAGGATCGGGATCGTGTTCCGGCGCTCCACGACGCGATGCACATGGCCAAGCGACTTCAGCAGGGTGGAGCGTTCGACAGTGACCTTCATTTTCAGTCTTCTGGCGTCTCTGCGCCCGCAGCGAATGCGCGAGCCTCATGAATGGCCCGCGACATTGCCGGAGGCCAGCGCAGGGCGCAAGGGCACCGCGCCGGCAACCACAGCCAAAATGCCGCGCTGCGAAAGCCGGTAGCGGGTGCCTTACTCCTGCAGCATGCGCTTGAGGAGATCGACCTCGTCATGCAGCGAGCGATCCTCGGCGATCGCCTTCTCGATCTTGCGGACCGCATGCAGCACCGTGGTGTGATCGCGCCCGCCGAAGCGACGCCCGATCTCCGGCAGGGAGCGCGGCGTCAGCGCCTTGGCCAGATACATCGCGATCTGGCGCGGCTTGACCACAGCGGCCGTGCGGCGCTCGGAGAGGATGTCGGCCCGGCTGACATTGTAGCGGGTCGCGACGAGCTTCTGGATGTCCTCGATCTTGACGCGGCGCGGCTCGCGGGTGCGCACCAGATCGCGGATCGCAGCCTCCGCCGTCTCGAGCGAGACCGGCTGGCCCGACAGCGTCGCATGGGCGAGCAGGCGGTTGGCGGCGCCATCGAGATCGCGGCCATTGGTGGCGACGACGCGCGCGACATAGGCGATCACGTCCGGATGGACCTGGAAGTTCGGATGGGCCGCCTGCAGGGTCTCCAGCCGGTTTCCGAGGATCTTCGCACGCAGCGCCTCGTCGAGATCGCCGACCTCGACCACGAGGCCGCCGCCGAGCCGCGAGCGGATGCGCTCGTCGAGCGCCTCCAGATCATTCGCCATGCGATCGCCGGCGACGACGATCTGCTTGCCGGCATCGATCAGCGCGTTGATCGTGTGACCGAACTCCTGCTGGATCGACTTGCCCTGGATGAACTGGACGTCGTCCACGACGAGCAGGTCGATGCCGCGCAGCTTCTCCTTGAAGGCGAGCGCGGTCTGCGACTTCAGCGCGGCGACGAAGCCGTACATGAAGCGGTCGGCCGTGAAATAGGCGACGCGCTTGCCCTGGCTGCGCGCCTCCTGGGCGATCGCCTGCAGGAGATGCGTCTTGCCGAGGCCGACACCGGCATGGATGTAGAGCGGATTATAGGGGCTGCTGCCGGCCGGGGCCGCCGCGATACGCTCGGCGGCGGCGAAGGCGAGCTGGTTGGACTTGCCGACGATGAACGCCTGGAAGTTCATGCGCCGGTCGAGGCTGGTGCCACAGGCGTCGACGAGATCGCGCTCGCCGGCCTCGGCCGGGGCCGCACCGGGCTGAACGGGCTTGGCCTCGGCGGCCGGGGCCGGCGCCGGCTGGCGACCGCGCAGCGGCACGATTTCGGCCGGCTGCTGCATCAGCTCGCGGGAGACCGGGCGCACCGACAGAATGATGCCGTTGAGGCCCGGCAGCTCGGCCATGCAGTTGACCCGCAGCCGCTCGGCATAATGCGCCTCCAGCCAGCTCTTGAGGAAGCGGGTCGGGACGGTGAGATAGGCCACGCCGTCGACGATGTTGCCGAGCTCGACGCGCGCAAACCAGCTCGAGAACACATCCTCGCCGAGCTCGGCCCGCAGGCGCCGCCGCACCCGGTCCCAGGCCTCGGCCGAACTCGCCTGCAACGCGACCGCCTCCCGCTCTACCGGCCGGGCCTGCTCCACCGCAACCACCACGCTCAACGCCGACACAACCTCCACCGTTTCGTCCATCCGCCGCCGCTCGAACATCGTCTGCCCCATTTCTTCAGTCATGCCCGCGCCTGATCCGTCCGCCGCGAGGCGAACCGGACCGGAGCTGTTCTTTCCGGTCATGGCTCAGGGTTCCCGCAAACGTGACCGTCCGCGGGCTTCCCCCGATCCAATCTGATCGATTACGCTTTCAAGGCTCGTCGTAGGACGAAACCGCACTTCATCTCGATCTCAGAAGACAAAGAGCCGCATCCTCCAACCTCCGGGTCGCGAGCCAAAGAGCGTTCATCTTGTGGAAACACCGGGTGGCCATCGCTGTCCGTCCGGCGTTGAAAAAGACCTTACAGGGCGCTCTCGAAGGGGGGCAATACGTCCTCTTCGCGATGCCCGAGAGTCACCCCCCGGAGGGGCCCTACTGACCAACCGGCAGCCGGCTCGCAATTGGTTGGGGAACTTAAGATTTTCTTCATTCGGACAAGGCAGCCGGGCCTGCGATTCTTTTTTTTTCGCATGCCGGATCGAGTGCCCCGGAGTCGCCGCGATTCCCGAAGGCGCGATGCTTTGCCCGCTAACATCTTGAGAAATCAGCGCTTTCCCTGCGCGGCTCCAGGGGGGCGCAAGGCCGATTCCGCGCCCTCAAAGGGTAGATAGAGTCAAGCCCGTAAAGGGTCGGAAACGTTGCGGAATCGCCTTGCCGCGGGGGCGTTTTCGACGATCGTTCCGGTGTGGCAGAAGCGCAACAAGCCGGCATCGATCCAACGAAAAAGCCCGGCACGAGGCCGGGCTTTTCAGGGTCGATTTCGAACGCTCGCGCGAGCGGGATCAGGAGGCGAGAGCGCCGATCCGGTGAGCCAGGCGCGAAACCTTCCGCGAGGCGGTGTTCTTGTGGACGATGCCCTTCTGGGCGGCCCGCATGATCTCCGGCTGCGCGGCCTTCAGAGCTTCGGCAGCGGCGCCCTTGTCGCCGGAGGCGATCGCCTCCTCGACCTTGCGCAGGAAGGTGCGCATCCGCGAGCGGCGCGCCTTGTTGACCTCGGTGCGGCGCTCGATCTTGCGCGTCGCCTTCTTGGCCGACGTCGTATTGGCCATCGGATACGTCCTCGTCTTCTGCATCGCGACCGGGCGCCTGGCATGATGCCGGCGGAACACGATCGCTACCGTGATGGAAATCCGCGAGCGATGGCCAGTGCTTGCGCGGGCCGTCGCGAGTGGGAGGCGTATAGTCGCAAGCTGGCGCGACGTCAACGCGCATTTGCTGGGGAGCCGGCGATTTCAGCCGGCGGGTGCGAGGAAGCGCGCATAGCTGCCGAGATCGACATTGCCGCCGCTGATGATGACGCCGACGCGCTGGCCCGCGACCGGCACGGCACCGGTGAAGGCCGCCGCGGCGGCGAGGCAGCCGGTGGGCTCGACGACGAGCTTCATCCGCTCGGCGAAGAAGCGCATCGCATCGACCAGCGCCGCGTCGCTGACAGTGACGATGTCCTCGACCAGCGCCTGGATGATCGGGAAGGTGTAATCGCCCAGGAACGGCGTCTGGGCGCCGTCGGCGATGGTCTTGGGCACGTCGATGCGGACGATCTTGCCCGAGCGCAGCGATTTCTGGCCGTCATTGCCGGCCTCCGGCTCGACGCCGAAGATGCGACAGGTCGGGTTCAGCGCCTTGGCCGCGAGCGCGCAGCCGGCGAGCAGCCCGCCCCCGCCGAGGCAGACCAGCAGCATGTCGAGCGGGCCGGCATCCTCGATCAGCTCCTTGGCGGCCGTGCCCTGCCCGGCAATGACGTCGGGATGGTCGTAAGGCGGGATCAGCGAGAGGCCGCGCGCCTGCGCCAGCTCGCGGCCGATGGCGAGCCGGTCCTGGGTGTAGCGGTCATAGGTCACCACCTCGGCGCCATAGCCGCGGGTGGCGGCGACCTTCGCCACGGGCGCATCGAGCGGCATGATGATCGTCGTGGGCACGCCGAGCAGCCGGCCGGCATAGGCGATGGCCTGGGCGTGGTTGCCCGAGGAGAAGGCGACGACGCCGGCCTTCTTCTGCTCCGGCGACAGCGCGGCGATGGCGTTGTAGCCGCCGCGGAACTTGAAGGCGCCCATGCGCTGCAGGTTCTCGGGCTTGAAGACGAGATTGGCGCCGGTGCGCTCATTGGCGGTGCGTGAAGTCAGCGCGGGCGTGTGGTGGGCGACGCCCTTGAGCCGCACGGCGGCGGCCTCGACATCGGCATATCCCGGCAGGACGAGACCGTCCTGGCTCTTGATCGTGAGGGTCATGTCGGTCTCAGCTGTTCTTGAAGGCGGGTTTGCGCTTCTCGGCGAAGGCAGCCATGCCTTCCTTCTGGTCGTGGGTGGCAAAGAGCGAGGAGAAGAGCCGGCGCTCGAAGCGCACGCCCTCGGCCAGCGTCACCTCGAAGGCGCGGTTGACCGTCTCCTTGGCCATCAGCACGGAAGCCAGCGACTTCGCCGCGATCGAGTCCGCCGCCTTCATCACCTCGCTCATCAGATCGGCCAGCGGCACGATGCGGGCGACGAGCCCGGCGCGCTCCGCCTCGGTGGCGTCCATCATCCGGCCGGTGAGGCAGAGATCCATCGCCTTGGCCTTGCCGACCGCGCGGGTCAGCCGCTGCGTGCCGCCGGCGCCGGGGATGACGCCGAGATTGATCTCGGGCTGGCCGAATTTCGCATTGTCGGCCGCGATGATGAAATCGCACATCATGGCGAGTTCGCAGCCGCCACCCAGCGCGAAGCCCGCGACGGCGGCGATGATCGGCTTGCGGCGCTGGCCGATCCGGTCCCAATCGGCGAATTTGTCGTCGAGATAGGTCTCCGGATAGGTGCGATCCTGCATCTCCTTGATGTCGGCGCCGGCCGCGAAGGCCTTCTCCGAGCCGGTCAGCACGATGCAACCGATTGCGGGGTCGCGCTCGAAGCCGTCGAGCGCCGTGTTGATCTCGGCGATGAGCTGGCCGTTCAGCGCATTCAGCGCCTGCGGGCGGTTGAGCGTCACGAGCCCGACCTTGCCCTTCGTTTCGACGAGAATGGTCTCGTAAGCCATGGCGCCCTCCCGGATCTGCTCTGCGGGCAAGAGGTTTAGCCGGGCACGCAGGCAGGGTCCATGCGCAGGATCGCACGGCGCGGTCGACGGAACGCGCCGCGCCAGCAGGGCGGGCGGCCTAGCGGCGCGGCAGCCCGGGCGGCGGAGCGGGGTTGGCCCAGCCGAGTGCGACCATGCGGCCGATCAGGCCGGGCGGGGCCCGGCGCGGGTCGCCGATGGTCCGAAGCGTCGCCTTGAGCTTCGCGATGCCCTGATCCATGCCGGTCGCGAGACGCTGGCCTGCGTTCTTGGGCAGGCGGTTGGTCGCGGCGAAGAGGATCTTGCGGTTGCGCGGCCCCAGCATGGTCTCGATGTCGGCGGCGACCTCCTCACAGAAGCGCTGCCGCCAACCGCGCTGGTCGTCCTTGAGACGGTATCCCGACCATCCGCGGTCGGGCTGGCCGGCCTTGTCGAGGGAACGGAATTCGGCCGCACCGGCATAGGCGTCCATGCCGACGGGCCGCATGACGTTGTGCTGCAGACACAACCCCACATTGCCCGGATTGGTCAGGCGGCGCAGCCCCGGGTTGACCACCGGTTGATTGCTGAAGTCGAAGCGATCGTCATTGCCGTTGAAGGCATCGATGGCGAGGATCGCGCCGAGCTTTTCGAGCCCGCCCGGCGCCGTCAGCGCCGCCGCGATCGCACGGACGCCGCTCTTGCTGACTTTTTCACGCGCCTCGGCGGCCGCGTCTTCCAGATTGATCAGGCCTTCGAAGAAGCTCGTCTTGACCCAGCTCACCCCGCCCGCAGCCTGCAGATCCCTCTCGAGTTCATCGAGAGCGGTGTATTTCTTCCCGTCAAAGGGATCGGCGTCGCCCTTCTCGCCTGCGATGAAGCGGGCGATCTCCCTGAGTTCGTTCGGCGTCAGGGGCCGCGTCGCCATCGTCCGGTCGACAGCCCGCATGTTGCGCAGCGCATGGACCATGTTGCGCGGATCATTGGGTTGGGGGGTGTTGTCACGCTTGACCACGATCTTCTCGATCGCGCCGACCAGGAGATAGACCGGGCGGTGCGTATCGAGCTTCTTCACGGCAAAGATGTCTTCGGCCATGATCTGGCCATTGACTGTCAAGCTCATTGTCCGCCCCCCATCACCGGCGATATCTGTGTCGCGGTCCGGGGAGTAAACTACACAGAAGCCACCGGCGATGTCTCGCAGGGAACAGCCGGTTCATCCGGCCGCCATGTTCACACATCTGTATTGTATCAGCCGACGAAATAACGCTTCCGGACGCGCATTCCCTTGGGGCTTCAGAGACGAGAACCGAACCTCCAACTGCGTCATCCGGTCGGCACAGGGGGGTCATGGATCCGGCAGGGGGCCGCGCGCGTATTGTTGGGACAGCCACCGATCCCGCCGGAGGATTCCCTGATGCGCGCGCCGATCTTCGCCCTCCTCGCCGGGCTCCTGCTCGCCGGCTGTGCTTCAGCGGGTCTCCAGAGCAGCAGTGCGCCGCAGCCCGCCAAGCCGGTCGCGGTCGAGCGGCTCTATACCGGGCTCTGGCATGAATTCGCGCGACGGCCGATGGCTCTGACCGATGGCTGTGTTTTCGCGACGACCGCCTACAGTCGCGACGCGCAGGGTCGGATCGACGTGCTCGATTCCTGCCGGATGGGAACGCTCGCGGGCGAGCTCAAGACGATCGGCGGGCCGGGCGAGATCCTCGACCCCGGCACCAATGCGAAGCTGCGCGTGACCTACACGCTCTTCGGCGTCGTGCCGATCGTGCGCGACTACTGGATCCTCGACCGCGCCCAGGACTACAGCTGGTTCATCTCGGCCGATCCGAGCTTCACCGATCTCTACATCTTCGTGCGCGATCCGAAGATGAGCCCGGCGCTGCGCCGCCAGCTGGTCCAGCGCGCCGCCGCGCTCGGCTATGACGTGTCGAAGCTGGAATATCCCGAGCTGCCGCGGCGCTGAGGCTCGCCCGCGCGCCCCGGATCGTCAGCGCCGCGGCGCGCGAGGCTGGCAGGTCTCGCAGTAGAAGGTCGAGCGGCCGGACTGGACCAGCCGGGAGACGAGGCTGCCGCAGCCCGGCGCCGTGCAGGGCTGCCCCTCGCGGTCATAGACCTTGAAGCGGTGCTGGAAATAGCCGAGCGAGCCGTCGGCATGGGCGAAGTCGCGCAAGGTCGAGCCGCCCGACCGGATCGCCTCCTCCAGAACCTCGCGGATGATCTGCGCCAGCGCATGCGCCGCGGGGCGCGGCCGGCCGGTGGGCGTCGCGATCGAGCCGGCCTCGGCCTCCGGATGGAGGCCGGCGCGAAACAGCGCCTCGCAGACATAGATATTGCCCAGGCCGGCGACGAGGCGCTGGTCGAGGAGGGCCGCTTTCAGAGGCGCGAACTTGCCCGCGAAGAGCCGCGCCAGCGTCTCGCCGGAGAGCTCGTTGCCGAGCGGCTCGATGCCCATGCCGGCGAAATGCTTGGAGGTCGCGAGTTCGGCGCGCGGCACGAGATCCATGAAGCCGAAGCGGCGGACGTCGTTATAGGTGATGCGGGCGCCGGACCCCATGTGGAAGACGACATGGTCGTGGATCAGGTGCCGGCCGATCTCGTTGTAATAGGCCCCCGGCTCGACCGGCGGGGTGCCCGGCGCCTCGACGACGAAGCGCCCGCTCATGCCCAGATGCATGATCAGCGCCTGGCCGTCGTCGAGATCGGCGATCAGGTATTTCGCGCGGCGCGACAGGGCCTCGATGCGCCGGCCGGTGAGACGCGCGGCGAAACGGTCGGGCAGCGGAAAGCGCAGATCCGGTCGGTTCTGCTCGACCCGCTGCAGCGTCTCGCCCAGCATGGCCGGCTCCAGCCCGCGCCGCACCGTCTCGACCTCGGGAAGCTCGGGCATTTCACTCACTCTCCGGTCGGCCTGCGTCGAGAGGGGCCGCGACAAGCCCCGCTGGTTTGGCTATGCATCGCCCCAGGCAAAGACAAGACAGATTGCACAGGATCGGACCGATCGTGACAGCAGCTTCCGACACCACCCATTTCGGTTTCGAGACCGTGCCGCTGGCCGAGAAGCAGGCCAAGGTCGACGACGTCTTCCACAAGGTCGCCGGCCGCTACGATCTGATGAACGACCTGATGTCGGCGGGGCTGCACCGGGCCTGGAAGAGTGCGCTGCTGACCGCCATCAACCCGCCGAAGGACCGGCCCTTCCGCCATCTCGACGTGGCCGGCGGGACCGGCGACGTCGCCTTCTCGGTGCTGGAGGCCGGCGGACCGCAGACGCAGGTGACGGTGCTCGACATCAACGCGGAGATGCTGAGCGTCGGCCGCGACCGGGCGGCCAAGCGCTTCCCCGACGACGACCGCATCGGCTTCGTGCAGGGCAATGCCGAGGAACTCGGCCTGCCCGACAACCATTTCGACGCCTATACGATCGCCTTCGGCATCCGCAACGTGCCGCGCATCGACAAGGCTCTGGCCGAGGCCTACCGGGTGCTCAAGCGGGGCGGGCGGTTCCTCTGCCTCGAGTTCAGCCATGTCGACGTGCCCCTGCTGGACAAGGTCTACGAGGCCTATTCCTTCAACCTCATCCCGCCGATGGGGCGGATGGTCACCGGCGAGGCCGAGCCCTACCAGTATCTCGTCGAGTCGATCCGCAAGTTCCCACGCCCCCAGGCGTTCGCCGGCATGATCGAGGCCGCCGGTTTCCGCCGCGCCAGGTTCACGCCGATGACCGGCGGCGTCGTGGCGCTGCATTCGGGCTGGAAGCTGTGAGGGAGCGCCTCGTGCCGTCCGCAGCCCTCATGGCTGCCCCATGATCTCCTCGCTCTTCCATCTCGCGCGCACCGCCCGCGTCGGCTTCGTTCTGGCGCGCGAGGGGGCGCTCGCCCTGGTCGACCCCTCCGTGCTGCCGCCGCTGGCGCGCGGGCTGATCCGGATCGGGCGCGTGATCGAGCGGCGCGAGGCCGGCACCTCGGCGACAAGGCTCGCCGCGGCCCTGACCCGGCTCGGTCCGTCCTATGTGAAGTTCGGGCAGTTCCTGGCGACGCGGCCGGACGTCGTCGGCATGAAGATCGCCTCCGACCTCTCGGCCCTGCAGGACCGGATGCCGCCCTTCCCGATGGCGCAGGCCCGCGCCATCATCGAGGCCGCCCATGGCCGGCCGGTCGAGCAGGTCTTCGCCGCCTTCGGCGAGCCGGTGGCCGCCGCCTCGATTGCTCAGGTCCACCGCGCCCGGCTGAACGACGGCCGCGAGGTCGCGGTGAAGGTGCTGCGGCCGGGCATCCGCGACCGTTTCCAGCGCGATCTCGGCGCGATGCGCTTCGGCGCGGAGCTGGCCGAGCGGCGCTCGGCCGAGGCACGGCGCCTGCGTTTCACCGGCGTGGTCGAGACGCTGGCGCGCTCGGTGACGATGGAGATGGATCTGCGGCTCGAGGCCGCCGCGCTGTCGGAATTCGCCGAGAACACCAAGGACGACGCCGATTTCCGCGTGCCCCAGCCCGATTGGCAGCTGACCGCACGCGAGATGCTGGTCGACGAGTGGATCGACGGGATCCGGCTGTCGGATGTCGAGGCGCTGAAGGCCGCCGGCCACGACCTGCCGGCGCTGGGGCGGATCGTGATCCAGTCCTTCCTGAAGCATGCGATCCGCGACGGCTTCTTCCATGCCGACATGCATCCCGGGAACCTGTTCGTCGATGCGCAGGGCCGGCTGGTTGCGGTCGATGGCGGCATCATGGGGCGGCTCGGCCTGAAGGAGCGGCGCTTCCTCGCCGAGATCCTGCTCGGCTTCATCACCCGCGACTATCGCCGCGTCGCCGAAGTGCATTTCGAGGCCGGCTATGTGCCGGTTCATCACGACGTCGCCGATTTCGCCCAGGCGATCCGCGCCGTCGGCGAGCCGATCCACGACAAGAGCGCCGACCAGATCTCGATGGCGAAGGTGCTGACGCTGCTCTTCGAGATCACCGGCATGTTCGACATGGCGACGCGCACCGAGCTGGTGATGCTGCAGAAGACCATGGTGGTGGTCGAGGGCGTGGCCCGCACGCTCGATCCGCATCTCGACATGTGGAGCACGGCCGAGCCGGTGGTGCGCGACTGGATCACGCAGAATCTCGGCCCGCTCGGCCGGGTTCAGGAGGCCGGGCGCGGGGCCGGATCCCTGCTGGGAAGCCTGTCGCGCCTGCCGGAGACGGTGACCCGGGCCGAGCGCGTGCTCGGCCAGCTCGAGGACGCCTCGCGCCATGGCTTCTCGCTCGACGAGCGCAGCGTGGCCGCGATCGGCCGCGCCGAAGCGCAGCGCAACCGCTGGGGCAACTGGGCGCTGTGGGTCATCGCAGGCCTGCTCGCCTGGGCGGTGCTGGGGTAGGGAGGCCGGCCCCCCGTCATTGCGAGCGTAGCGAAGCAATCCATCAGTGCACGCTCGGCGCCCCTGGATTGCTTCGTCGCTGCGCTCCTCGCAATGACGGTGGAGCTACCCGCAATTGGCCCTGTCGGCCGGCATCTCGGCGGCGATCATCCAGTTGGTCCCGAAGCGGTCGCGCAGCATGCCGAAGCGGGGCGCCCAGAAGGTCTCCTCCATCGGCATCTGGATCGTCGCGCCCTCGGAGAGGGCCGCGAAGATGCGCTCGGCCTCGGCGACCTCGGGGACGTTGACCGACACCGAGACGCTGCGCATCGGCCCGTCGCTGCGTCCGGGCGGGGCGTCGGAGGCCATCAGCATCTGGCCGTCGAGCTCGAGGCAGGCATGCATGATCTTGTCCAGCCATTCAGGCGGGACATGGGCTTCGGCCGGCGTGCCGCGATGGTCCATCATGGCGACGATCCTGCCGCCGAAGACCGTCTCGTAGGTGGTAAAGGCCTCGCGGCAGTTGCCGTCGAACATCAGATAGGGGGCGATCTTCATCGGTCTCTCCTTCGGACGGAAGCTGGCGATCAGGCCACGCGGCGGTATTGAGCCGTCATGAACTCGTTCCAGCCGCCTTGGCCGTCGGGCATGTAGGACGCCAGGATGCGATGGTCAGGCGAGACGAGGGTGATGACGTTGCGATAGGGTATGACGGCGCCGTCGCCTATCATGTTCGGGCCCGAGGATTCGAGCGTCAGCACGTTGGCGGCTTCGTCGAGGGTGCCCTCGTAGAGCCAGTGATGCGTCATCATCGAGCCGATGAAACTGCCGACGAAGCGACCCTTCACGGGGTCGAAGCCCAGCGTCATCAGCGTCCTGCCGGTCGTGCCGTCGGGCAGCTCGCCCTCGCCTTCGCCGAGCGTCCAGAGCCCGCCGAGCGAGCGCACGGTTTCCCGGCCCTTGGATTTCTGCCGCGGCTGGTCCGGCCCCATGGCGCAGTCCATCTCCGAGGTCCATTCGCCGACGAGCTGCTGCAGCCAGTCGTGTTCCTTCTGCGGTTTGGCGAACATTGGGATCTCCTCCTCGTAGCCTCGTTCTCGGGCTCGGCTTAAGTTAACTGATTGGTTTAGTAATTGGCGATGATCTTCGAGTCAAGCCGAGGCCCCTGTCAGCCGCCGGCAGTTGTCACGCGACCGCGGCCACGGCTAAAAGCTCGGCCGAACGAAAGGACGCCCCCGCCCATGACGTTCGAGACAGCCGCAAATCCCGCCGCCGCGATCGACCGGCTCGAACACCTCTATGGCGAGGCGCGGGCGGCGCTGCGCCGCGACCTGCAGCGCTTCTTCGACACGGGGCAGGCGCCGACGCCGGGCGAGCGCGCGGCTTACCGCTACCCGCTGCTGCGCGTGACCTATGAGCCGTCGCAGCTGCCCGCCGCGACGCGGCGCGGCTATGCCAAGTTCGCGGCGCCCGGCGTCTATTCGACCACGATCACGCAGCCGGCCGAGTTCCGCGCCTATCTGCTCGACCAGCTTCAGCCCCTGGTCGAGGAATACGGCGCGACGATCGAAACCGGCGTCAGTGATCAGGAGATTCCCTACCCCTATGCGCTCGACGGCGGCGACGAGCTCGGCCGCGGCAAGGTCACGGCGGCCGAACTCGCCAGGCATTTCCCGACGCCGCTGCTCTCGCTCGTCGGCGACGAGATCGCCGACGGCACCTTCGACATCGTCGAGGGGCAGCCGCGGCCGCTGTCGCTGTTCGACGCGGTGCGGGTGGATTACTCGCTGCGCCGGCTGGTGCACTACACCGGCACCGACTGGCGCGCGGTGCAGCCCTGGGTGCTGCTGACCAACTACCACCGCTATGTCGACCAGTTCGTCCGGCTGGGGCTGGCCGAGATCGAGGCCGGCACGGCACAGGCGCTGGTGACGCCGGGCGGGGTGCGGATCGAGCGCGACGGTGTCGATGTCAGCGCGGCGGAACGGGTGATGTCGGCGCCCTGGCACCGCTTCCAGATGCCGGCCTACCACCTGCTGCGCAAGAACGGGCAGGGCGTGACGCTGATCAACATCGGCGTCGGCCCCTCCAACGCCAAGAACATCACCGACCATCTGGCCGTGCTGCGCCCGCATTGCTGGCTGATGGTCGGCCATTGCGGCGGCCTGAGGCAGACGCAGATCATCGGCGACTATGTCCTCGCCCATGCCTATCTGCGCCAGGACGGCATCCTCGACGAGCTGGTGCCGCCGGACGTGCCCGTCCCGGCCCTGGCCGAGGTGCAGGTCGCCCTGCAGGAGGCCGCCGCCGAGGTGACGGGCGAGAAGGGCGACCATCTCAAGAACCGCCTGCGCACCGGAACGGTCGTGACGCAGGACGACCGCAACTGGGAGCTGCGCTGGACCAAGGAGCGGCGCCGGATCAACCTGTCGCGCGCCATCGCGGTCGACATGGAGTCCGGCACGATCGCGGCGCAGGGCTACCGCTTACGCGTGCCCTACGGCACGCTGCTCTGCGTCTCCGACAAACCGCTGCATGGCGAGATCAAGCTGCCGGGCGCGGCCAACGCCTTCTACGAGCGCGCCGTCAGCGAGCACCTGCGGATCGGACTGGCAGCGCTCGAAAAGCTCAAAAAGGCTGGCTCGACCATCCATTCGCGCAAGCTGCGCAGCTTCGACGAGCCGCCGTTCCGGTAAGCGAGCCGCGCCGTTCGCGCACGATCATGCGGTGATGCGGTCGATCTCGGCGAGGTCGTCGGCCGTCAGCGCCCAGTCGGCCGCCTTCACATTGGCAGCGATCTGCTCGGGCTTGGTCGCACCGGCGATGACGCTGGAGACGACCGGCTGGGCGGCGAGCCAGGAGAAGGCGAGTTCCACCGGCGTCCGGCCCCGCGCCTGGCAGAAATCGGTCAGCGCCTCGATCTTCGTCCAGTTCGCATCGCTGAAGATCTGGTCGGCACGCTCGGGCAGCTTGGTCAGGCGTGCGCCGTCGGGCATGGGGGCGTTGCGCTTGTACTTGCCCGTGAGGGCGCCGTTGGCGAGCGGGAAATAGGGCAGCAGACCCATGCCGTAATGCTGAAGCGCGGGGATCAGGTCCTTCTCGGCGCCGCGCTTCAGCAGGCTGTATTCGTCCTGCGCCGAGGCGAAGCCGGCGAGGCGCAGATTGCGCGCCGTCCAGTGCGCATCCGCAACCTGCCAGGCCGGCATGTTGGAGCAGCCGGTGTAGCGGACCTTTCCTTCAGTCACGAGATCCTCGAGTGCGCGCAGCGTCTCGTCGATCGGGGTCAGCGGGTCGGGCATGTGGAACTGATAGAGGTCGATCCAGTCGGTCTTCAGCCGCGTCAAGGACTCCTCGACGGCGCTGAGGATGTAGCGGCGCGAGCCGCCCTGCCCACCGTGGAACATGGTCATGCCGAACTTCGAGGCCAGCACGATGTCCTTGCGGCGCGCGCCCAAGACCTCGCCGAGCACACGCTCCGAGCCCGCCTTCTCGCCATAGATGTCGGCTGTGTCGAACAGGGTGATGCCATGCTCGATCGCGGCATCGACCACCCGGGCGGCCGCGGCATCGTCGATCCGGCCGCCGAAATTGTTGCAGCCGAGGCCGACGAGGGAGACGCGCAGGCCGGAGCGGCCGAGATTTCGGAACTGCATGGGGCTCTCCTGATCGGGAAGAGCGCAGAGGACCAGAGCCGGCTGGCCGTCACAAGGGCGCAGCGCGGCCTGCACCGCTGCGCCCGACGCAAGGCGGGGCGGTTCAGTGGGACATCAGACAGCAGACCGGCGTGGCCTGGATCAGCTCCTGGGTGACGCCGCCGAAGATCCATTCGCGCAGGCGGCTATGCCCATAGGCCCCCGCGACGATCAGATCCGCCCCCTGATGCCGGACCAGATCCGTGATCTCTCCGACGATCGAGCCGCCGCTCCTGGGCCGCAGCACCGCGCGGGCGGCGATGCCGTATTGCGCGAGATAGCCGCAGGCGTCCTGGGCGCCGTCGTCGTCGGGATCGGCACCGACCGCGATCACGGAGACCATCTCCGCCCGGACCAGGAAGGGCAGCGCGTCCTGCAGGGCGCGTCGCGACTCGCGCGTGTCCTTCCAGGCCACCACCACACTGCGCGCCGCAAGAGTCTCTATGCCCGGCGGCACCACCAGGATCGGCCGCCCCAGCTCCATGACGACGTCGCCCGGCGCCACACCCATCCGCCCCAGTGGCGGATCACCCGGTCCCTGCCGCGGGAGGACGACGAGATCGGCCGCGCGCGACTGGGTCAGGAGGAACGCGCGGGTCTGCTCGATCGCGCTGCGCCATTCGTGCGCGACGCCGTCGGCCGCGCTGCGGAAGAGCGCTTCCGCCTTCGCCAGATCCTCGAGCAGGACCGCACGGCCGTTCTCGACCACCACGGCATCGACCATGCCCGCGCTGTCCCCGTAGTAGGGCAGCTCGATCTGGTCGGCACCAAGACCGATCAGGCGACAGGAGAGAGCCTTCGCCAGCCTGGCTGCGAAGAGGATCGTGTGTTCGCATCCGGCCCCGAGATGCACCGGCACGAGCAGCGTGCCGATACCCAGGGGCTGGGCCGTCATGAGCGGGGTCGACATGGCTTTCGATCTCCGTGGCGACGCGGCTTCAGGACGCGTCGGCTGCCGGCGAAGCCCCGACCGGCCGGATTGTGACGACCCGGTAGGGCAGGAAGTCGCCGTCCTGCTCGCGGATCGAGACATATTCCCCCAGCTGGAAGCGATGCCGGTCCAGCTTGTAGCCGAACTCGTCGTCCTCGCTGGAGGCATCGTCATAGTCGATGCCCCAATTCGCGCCGCCCTCGCCGCCGGCCCGGTGCAGGAGCCAGCCATGGCGGTCGGGCTCGCCGGGGCGGAAACGCCGCACGCGGCATTTGTCGCGGGACACCTGCCATTCCTGTGCGACGAGCCTGCCCTCGGCATCGAGCGGGGCGGTGATCTCGTAGCCGTCGCGGCTGCTGCCTTCAGGCTGCGCCGGGGTGCGCCCCAGATGAAGCGAGATGCGCTGAAGCATGGTGCCATTCCTCCGTCGATCGCCGACGAGGGCACTGTTCCACCAATCGGAGCGCGAAGGATTGATCCAGCGCAAGGGTTCGGCCGCGCATTCGGGCAAGCTGTCGGCAACATCAACCCCCTGGAGGATCCGCCATGCCCCTCTCGATCAAGAGCGTTCTCGTCGGCTTTACCGAGGATGGACGCGGCAATCACAGCTCGGCCGTCGCCTATGCGATCTCGTTGTCGCAGGCCGCCGACGCTCATCTGACCCTGGAGGCCGCCTCGATGCGCTATGCGGTGCCGGGATCGCTGGTCGGTGCCTTCGGTGCCGAGCTGATCGCGCATGAAAACCGCCGCATCAAGGAGCTGGCCGAGGCCTTCGCCGAACAGTCCAAGGGCCGGGCCGACCTCGCTGGCGTCGTCTGCACCGTCGAGACCCCGTCCCTCGTCTTCGCCAGCCTCTGCGACCGGCTGCTCGCCCATGCCCGCGTGCACGATGTCACGGTGCTCGACATGGAGACCGATCCGGTCCAGCGCGACCGCGGGCTGATCGAAGCGGCCCTGTTCGACAGCGGCCGCCCGGTCCTGATCGTGCCGCCGGGCAGCGAGCGCTACGCCGCCAAGCGCATCGTGATCGCCTGGGACGGCGGCGCTTCGGCGGCCCGCGCCGTCGCGGACGCCCTGCCCTTCCTCCAGGAGGCCGAGGAGGTCGAGATCGTGACCGTCACCGGCGAGAAGGATCTCGCCGGCCTGTTGCCCGGCACCGACCTCGCCCCGCATCTGGCGCGGCACGGCATCAAGGTGAGCGTGCGCAACATCGCGCTGGGCGAAGCCGACGTCGCCACCGAGATCCGCCAGGCGGCCGCCGGCTTCGCGGCCGATCTCATCGTCTGCGGCGCCTACAAGCACTCGCGCCTGCGCGAATGGCTGCTCGGCGGCGTGACGCAGTCGCTGCTGCGCGAGTGCACGCTGCCGATCCTGATGAGCCACTGATCGCGGCGGCTCCCACCCGAAACGATGAAGGGCGGGCCTTCCGGCCCGCCCTTCTCAAATCGGCCAGGACGACCTGGTTCAGGCGACGTCCTGCTTCATCTTCTGCGAGCGCTTGCGCTCGTTGGGGTCGAGGATCGCCTTGCGCAGGCGGATCGACTTCGGCGTGACCTCGACCAGTTCGTCATCGTCGATCCAGGCCAGCGAGCGCTCCAGCGTCATGCGGATCGGCGGGGTCAGGCGCACGGCCTCGTCCTTCGAGGTGGTGCGGATGTTGGTGAGCTTCTTGCCCTTGAGGACGTTCACCTCGAGATCGTTCTCGCGGGTGTGCTCGCCGACGATCATGCCCTGATAGACCTTCCAGCCGGGCTCGATCATCATCGGGCCGCGGTCCTCGAGGTTCCAGAGCGCGTAGGCCACGGCCTCGCCGGTCTCCATCGCGATCAGCACGCCGTTGCGGCGGCCGCCGATCTCGCCCTTGTAGGGCATGTAATCATGGAACAGGCGGTTCATGATCGCGGTGCCGCGGGTGTCGGTCAGCAGTTCGCCCTGGTAGCCGATGAGGCCACGCGTCGGAGCATGGAACATCAGGCGCAGGCGATTGCCGCCGGAGGGGCGCATCTCCAGCATGTCGGCCTTGCGCTCGGACATCTTCTGCACGACGACGCCGGAATGCTCCTCGTCGACGTCGATGATGACCTCCTCGATCGGCTCGAGCAGCTGGCCGTTCTCGTCGCGCTTCAGCACGACGCGCGGACGCGAGACGCCGAGCTCGAAGCCCTCGCGGCGCATCTGCTCGATCAGGATGGCGAGCTGGAGTTCGCCGCGGCCGGAGACGATGTAGCTGTCCTTGTCCTTGGCCTCTTCGATCTTCAGCGCGACATTGCCCTCGGCCTCCTTGAACAGGCGGTCGCGGATGACGCGGGTGGTGACCTTGTCGCCCTCGGTGCCGGCCAGCGGCGAATCGTTGACCATGAAGGTCATCGAGACGGTCGGCGGGTCGATCGGCTGGGCCTTGATCGCGATCTCGACGGACGGGTCGCAGAAGGTGTCGGCGACCGAGCCCTTCACGAGGCCGGCGATGGAGACGATGTCGCCGGGGATCGCTTCCTCGATCGGGGTGCGCTCGAGGCCGCGGAAGGCGAGGATCTTGGTGATGCGCCCGCTCTCGACGAGGCTGCCATCGCCGGAGAGCACCTTGATCTGCTGGTTGGGCTTGGCGGTGCCGGAGACGACGCGGCCGGTGATGATGCGGCCGAGATAGGGATTGGCCTCGAGCAGCGTGCCGAGCATACGGAAGGGCCCTTCCTCGATGCGCGGCTCCGGCACGTGGCTGAGGATGAGGTCGTACATCGGAGCGAGGCCCTGGTCCTGCGGGCCGGCCGGGTCATGGGCCATCCAGCCCTGCTTGCCCGAACCGTAGAGGATCGGGAAATCGAGCTGCTCGTCGGTGGCGTCGAGCGCGGCGAACAGGTCGAAGACCTCGTTGATGACTTCGGTGACGCGGGCGTCGGGCTTGTCGACCTTGTTGATCGCCACGATCGGGCGCAGGCCGAGCTTGAGCGCCTTGGAGACCACGAACTTGGTCTGCGGCATCGGGCCCTCGGCGGCATCGACCAGCACGATCGCGGAATCGACCATGTTCAGGATGCGCTCGACCTCGCCGCCGAAGTCGGCATGGCCCGGGGTGTCGACGATGTTGATGCGGACGTCCTTCCAGACGACCGAGGTCGCCTTGGCGAGGATGGTGATGCCGCGCTCCTTCTCCAGCTCGTTGGAGTCCATCACACGCTCGATCACGCGCTGGTTGTCGCGGTAGGTGCCCGACTGCTGCAGCAGCTTGTCGACGAGCGTGGTCTTGCCGTGGTCGACGTGAGCGATGATGGCGATATTGCGCATGGACATGCGGGAAGGGCCTTTGTCATGGCCACAAGCCGGCGAGGATCAAAGCCCTGCCGGCGCAGCCCGTCTCGAGGAAACTGGAATTCGCTGCGCTGCACATAAACGTTGACGGACGTTTGAGCAACCACGAACGGGCCGACAGCCGGGCGCAGGGTGAATCACTGCTCCGCGCGACGCGCTCAGATCTGGACGGAGGCCGACCTGATCTTGGCCTCGACCACCGCGCGGCTGACCTGATCGAAGACCAGGCGATAGGCGGCGATGGCTGAGGAATCGAGATTGCCCTCCCCGAAATCGCCGAGGACCTCGAGCAGGATCGCGTCGGCCTGGGCCCTGTAGCGGTCGAGCGCCTCGACATCTGTGGTGGCGCGGATCTGCGGCAGGATCGCCAGCAGCCGGTCGAGCCCCAGCATCGCCTGCCGGCGCCGGGCCGCGCTTTCGCGCCCGAGCAGGCCGGCCGCGCCGGTGCCCAGCAGCGAGAGCGCCATCACGCCGAGATAGAACCAGTCGCCATAGCGCTCGAAGAAGGTCTTCTGCTCGCCATCGATGAAGGCGGCCGCGCCACTATGGACCGGCAGCGGCGCATCCTTGTCGGTGGCCGGCGTTTCCAGCCCCTGGATCTGCGGCAGTTCGGCTGCGAGCGTCACGCGCAGCCCCAGCAGCGCGCTGACCAGATTGCCGACGACGTCGTCGTCGAGATCCTGGGAAGCGACGAGACGCGAGGTGATGGCGATGGTCGGCAGGTTCTCCGACGGGCGCGGCGGGTCGCCGCCGAGCGCTCCGCGCACGATCTCGCCGGTCTCGATGGTGCGGATGCGGGCCGCCAGCGCATCCGCCTCGCGGATCGGGATCAGGACCGGATCCTCTCCCCAGGCCGTGCGCAGGCGCCCGGCCCCGTCCCCGCCGGCCCGCGCGCCGACCGCGTTGACGGTGAAAAAGGCATCGATGCGCCGCTCCTTCGCCGCGGGCACGATTTCGTCCGGCGTCAGCTCGACGATCTGCACATCCTCCGGCCCGACCTCGTACTGGGCCAGCACGAGCTTAAGCAGGGCGATGTTGCCCGGCGGGTTGCGCACGACGCCGACGCGCTTGCCGCGCAGATCGGCGATGCGCCCGATCGCGCTCTCCCTGTCCGTGATCAGGAAGGGGAAGGAGCGGCGGGTGATCAACGCGGTATCCGCCTTGGCCGGCAGGGCGATGTCGGGCCGGACGATGGCGAGTTCGGCATCGCCGGCATCGACCTTGCGCGCGCTTTCCTCGGAGCCCTCGGTCAGGATCAGCCTGAGGCGGATCTGGGCCTTCTCGCGGTTCAGGCCCTGGACGAAGCCCGCAGCCATGCGGGCATCCTCGGAGCCGAGCGGGCCGACGGCGAGACGCAGCGTCCGCGGCTGGCTGGCGACATAGAAGACGGCCGCAGTGATGCCGGCCAGCGCCAGCAGCCCCGCAAGAATGGTGAAACCGCGCCGCCCCTTGCCGAACAATCGAGTCCGCCCGCCCTGTCGCCGCTTCGCTCCGCCGGCACCGCCTGGCCACGCCAGCATTGCTTCGCCCGTCATCATGTCGCAAGTGCGGCGGCGATCACCTTCGTGTAAAGCCGGGCGGATGTCCGTCCCCGCGCAGCCCCTCACCATCAAGATCTGCGGCCTCTCGACGCCCGAGACGCTGGAGGCCGCGCTGGCGGCCGGGGTCGAGATGATCGGCCTCGTCTTCCATCCGAAGAGCCCGCGCTTCGTGCAGCCGAAAGAGGCGGCGGCGCTGGCCGCACGGGCGCGCGGCCGTGCCGAGATCGTCGCGCTGATCGTCGACCGCGCCATCGGCGAGGTGACGGAACTCGTCGAGGCGGTCCGGCCGGACTGGCTGCAGCTGCATGGTCGCGAGACGCCCGAGGCGGTGCGCGCCCTCAGGGCCGCGACCGGGCTGCGCGCGATCAAGGCGCTCGGCGTCGCCGACCGGCACGATCTCGCCGCCTTCGCTGCCTATGACGGCATCGCGGACCGCATCCTGCTCGACGCCAAGCCGCCGAAGGACGCCGCCTATCCCGGCGGGCACGGGCGCGCCTTCGACTGGTCGATCCTGGCGGCGCTCGACCGGGCTTCGCCCTTCATGCTATCGGGCGGGCTCGATCCGGCGAATGTCGCGCAGGCCATCGCGATGGCACGGCCCTGGGGCGTCGACGTCTCCTCCGGGGTGGAGCGGGCGCCCGGCGTCAAGGATGTCGAGCGGATCAGGGATTTCGTCGTCGCGGCCCGCGCCGCGGCGGCCGCAGCAACAGAGGCAGGCCGGACATGAACGCCCCCCAGAACCCGAACACCTACCGCTCCGGCCCCGACGAGAACGGCCGCTTCGGCCTGTTCGGCGGGCGCTTCGTCGCCGAGACGCTGATGCCGCTCGTGCTGTCGCTGGAGCAGGCCTATGAGGCCGCCAAGGTCGATCCCGGCTTCCAGGCCGACATGGCCAGCTATCTCAAGCACTATGTCGGGCGGCCCTCGCCGCTCTATTTCGCCGAGCGCATGACCGAGCACCTCGGCGGCGCGAAGATCTATTTCAAGCGCGACGAGCTCAACCACACCGGCGCGCACAAGGTGAACAACGTGCTCGGCCAGATCCTGCTGGCGCGGCGCATGGGCAAGAAGCGCATCATCGCCGAGACCGGCGCCGGCCAGCACGGCGTCGCCACCGCGACGCTCTGTGCCCGCTTCGGCCTCGAATGCATCGTCTATATGGGCGCCGTCGACGTCGCCCGGCAGGCCAGCAACGTCTTCCGCATGAAGATGCTCGGCGCCAGCGTCGTGCCCGTCCAGTCCGGCACCAAGACGCTCAAGGACGCCATGAACGAGGCGCTGCGCGACTGGGTGACCAATGTCGCGACGACCTTCTACTGCATCGGCACGGCGGCGGGTCCGCACCCCTATCCCGCGATGGTACGCGACTTCCAGTCGGTGATCGGCAGCGAGACCCGCGAGCAGATGCTGGAGGCGGAAGGCCGCCTGCCGGACTCGCTGATTGCGGCGATCGGTGGCGGTTCGAATGCGATCGGCCTGTTCCACCCCTTCCTCGACGATCCGAGCGTCAAGATGTGGGGCGTCGAGGCGGCCGGCCATGGCCTCTCGACCGCGCAGCACGCGGCCTCGCTGACCGGCGGCAAGCCCGGCGTCCTCCACGGCAACCGGACCTATCTGCTGATGGACGAGGACGGGCAGATCAAGGACGCCCATTCGATCTCGGCCGGCCTCGACTATCCCGGCATCGGACCGGAGCATGCCTGGCTGCACGACACCGGCCGCGTCACCTACATCTCCGCCACCGATGACGAGGCGCTCTCGGCCTTCCAGCTCTGCTCGAAGCTCGAGGGCATCATCCCCGCGCTGGAGCCGGCCCATGCGCTGGCCAAGGTGATCGAACTCGCCCCGACCCTGCCCAAGGATCACCTGATGGTGATGAATCTCTGCGGGCGCGGCGACAAGGACATCCCGCAGGTTGCCGAGATCCTCGGCGGCATGTGAGCGAAAACGCCCGCTTCGGCGGGAAAATCGCGACCAACCCCTCGACTCATTGCCCCGATCCGGCAACCATGGGTTGTCCCGACCCGTCAGGCCCGGGACGGTCTCGTCGTTGCGTTGGGCGGAGCCGGGCCGGTGGGGGGCAGCGGTCACGACAGGCATCCCGATCCTCCGGCGCCGGCCTCGGCCGGCCTGCCGGTCGAGATCGCTTTTCTCGCGCGCCACGGCGTCGCGCCGGCCGATCTCGCCACGGTGGCGCGACACGCCGAACGCGACCGGACCGAGCCTGCCCGCGAGGTTCTCGCCCGCGGGCTGATCGACGAGGAAGGCTTCTACCGCGCGCTGGCGGCCGAGCTCGGCCTGCCCTTCCAGGCCGGCCGCTTCGCCCTGCGGCCGGGCGGCGAGCATGCGGCGATCCTGCGCGGCGGCATCGCGCCTGTTCTCGACGAGCCCTTCGGCCGCCTCCACTTCATCCTGGCTCCCGAGGGACCGGCGCTGCGCGCCATGCTGGAGGCCGGGCCGCGCCGGCGCGACGACGTCGCCGTGGTGACGCCGCGGCGCTTCAGTGCGGCCTTGCGCGACGCCAATGCCGAGAGGCTCGCGCTGCGCGCCGCCAATCGCGATCTGCCGGGCCTCGCCCGCGACAGCGCCCGCACCGGCTCCAGCCGCGGCCAGCGCATTGCGGCCGCTCTGGCCGCAGCCGCCGCGCTCGCAGGCGCCGTGGTCGCGCCGATCGAGACCTTCTTTGCGGTCGCGCTGCTGCTGGGGCCGCTGTTCCTCGGGTTGATCCTGCTGCGGCTCGGGGCAGCGATCGAGCAGCCGCTGCCCGATCTCTGGCGTCGGCATCGCTGGCGCGTCGACGACAGCCGGCTGCCGGTCTACAGCGTCGCGATCCCGCTCTACCGCGAGGAGCGGGTGCTGGAGCAGATGCTCGGCGCCCTCCACCAGCTCGACTATCCGCCGGCGAAGCTCGACATCCGCCTGCTGATCGAGGCCGATGACACGGGGATGCAGAGCGCGCTGTCGCGGCTGCCCCTGCCGCCGCAGATCCAGGTCACGATCGTGCCGCCCGGGGAACCGCGGACCAAGCCGCGGGCGCTGAACCTCGCCTTGATCGAGGCCCGCGGCACACTGTTCACGATCTTCGACGCCGAGGACATTCCCGATCCGCAGCAGCTGCGCATGGCGGCGGCGCGCTTCCTGCGCGGGCCGGAGGATCTCGCCTGCCTCCAGGCGCGGCTGGTGATCGACCATCCGGAGGAGGGCCTGCTGCCGGCCCTGTTCGCGCTGGAATATGCCGGGCTGTTCGAGGTGCTGAATCCCGGGCTGCTGAGGGCGGGCCTGCCGATCATGCTGGGCGGCACCTCCAACCATTTCCGCACGGGCGCGCTGCGGGCCGTGGGCGGGTGGGATGCGTGGAACGTGACCGAGGATGCCGATCTCGGCGTCAGGCTGGCGCGGGCCGGCTACCGCATGGGCGACCTGCCCTCGCAGACGCGGGAGGAGGCCCCGCTGACGTTGCGGGCCTGGCTGAAGCAGCGCGCCCGCTGGATCAAGGGCTACATGCAGACGCTGGTGACGCATTCGCGCGCGCCGCTGACGGTGCTGCGCGAGGCGGGGCTGCCGGCCACCTTCGCGTTCCTCTCGCTCGGGCTCGGCACCGTCGTCACCGCGCTGGCCTATCCGGTCTTTGCGATCGCGGCTTTCCTGGCCTGGCGCGAGGGCTCGCTCTTGGCGCCCACGGATTTCTTCGGCAGCGTCACCTCCGCGCTCGCCGTAGGCGTCTGGCTGTTCGGCGCGGTGGCGCTGTTCCTGCCGCCGGCGCTGGGCGCGCTGCGCCGCGGATCACCCAGGCTCCTGCTGCTGCTCCCGCTGCTGCCGCTCTATTACGGGCTGGTCTGCGTCGCGGCCTGGATGGCGCTGCACGAGTATCGCGCGCGCCGTTTCGCCTGGAACAAGACGGCGCATGGCCTGGCGCGGCGTCGCGCGCCGCTGCCCGAGAATGGCGCGCCTACAGGTGACGAAGCCATTCCTGCGCCGCCTGCGCCGGCGGCTGCTCGATGTTGAAGGCGCCGATGAAGCCGCCATCCTTGCCCATGAGATAGACCAGCGCGGTGTGGTCCATCGTGTAATCGTCACCCTGGAGCGGGACCTTGCGGGCATAGGCCCGGTAGGCCTTGATCATCGCGTCGATGGCGGGCCGATCGCCGCTCAGGCCGAGGATGCGCGGATCGAAGGAGCCGAGATAGCTCTTCATGATCTCGGGCGTGTCGCGCTCGGGATCGACGGTCACGAAGAGCGCACGCAGCTTCTCGCCCTTCGGCCCGGCGGCACGCAGCACCTCCGAGATCTCGAAGAGCTTGGTCGGGCAGATGTCCGGGCAATGGGTGAAGCCGAAGAAGACCAGGAAGGGCGCGCCGCGCAGATCCTTGTCGGTCAGTTTCGACCCGTCCTGGGCGACCAGGGTGAAGGGGCCGCCGACGCTGGCGGAGCCAGAGCCGGACTGGCCCTGCCGGCCGGGCGCGAAGGTCAGCACCGCAGCCGCGGCGAGCGCGAGCGCGCCGACGAGAAAGACGACGAGGGGCAGGACGAGACGGCGGTTCACGGCAGGTATCCCGATGGAGGGCGAGGGGCGCCCGGACGGCGGAGCCCGTCAGAAGCAGGCGACAATGGCGGCGATGAGGCCATCGGTGAAAAGACGGTCGCCCTCTCGCCACCAGAGCAGGAGCCCTGCCAGCAGCAGCGTCAGGGCGGCCCCGCACAGGAGCAGGATGCCGAGCCGCGAGGCGGCCGCGTCCTGCGCCCGGTCGGCCTCCGACATCCCGGCTTCGTCGCGACTGGTCATGATGATGAGCATACAGACACGGCGCGCCTGCCGGAAGCGGCATCCGTGACGCAGACCCCGCCAGCCTCGCGCACGAGCCTCAGCGGACGCGCCCGTTTCGGGCCGCCGATCGGAACGAGGCCCGCCGCGTGCCGCGCGGCGGGCCTCTTCTGGACGTCCGCGATCAGGCTGCCTTGGCGACAGCCGCCTTGTTCGCCGGGCCGCCGAGCTGGGTCAGTGCCTTGTCGGTCTTGGTTTCCTCGGCCAGCGTCTCGTCGAGCAGCTTGACCGCATCCGCGTGGCCGAGCTGGGCGGCCCAGGCCTTCAGCGTGCCGTAGCGCGCGATCTCGTAATGCTCCACGGCCTGCGCGGAGGCGACGAGGCCGGCATCGAGCGCCGGGCTGTCGGCATAGTCCTCCATCACGGCCTTGCCCTCGTCGAGGATGCCGAGAATGGCGTCGCAGGTCTTGCCGCGGGGCGCCTTGCCGATCAGCTCGAAGACCTCGCCGAGGCGCTCGACCTGGCCTTCGGTCTCGGCCTTGTGCGTCTCGAAGGCCTTCTTCAGCTCGGGCGACGTCGCCGCCTTCGCCATCTTCGGCAGGGCCTTCAGGATCTGCTTCTCTGCGTAATAGACGTCCTTGAGCATGTCGTGGAACAGCTCGTCGAGCGGCTTGGGAGTGGACTGCTTGGGATTGGTGGCCATCGGTGTTCTCCGGGGGTTGCCTTGGTCGCCCAACCGCAGAAGGCCAGCTCGGTTCCACCCCGATGCGCCAGTTTATTTCCGGAACCCTTCCGAGCGCCCTGCCGTTTCCTTGAGCATCAGCGGCCCATGCCGCCCTGCTCACGGAGATATCCCATGAAGAAGCTGCTCATCGCGACGATGCTCGTCTCGGCGACCTCGTTTGGCGCCATGGCGCAGACCTCGACGACCTCGCCGATGCCCGCGCCGAAGGCGGAAGCCGACAAGAATGCGCCGCTGCCCGGCGCCAACAGCTTCACCGAAGGACAGGCCAAGAGCCGGCTCGAGGCGAACGGCTATTCCAACGTGACCGAGCTGAAGAAGGACGAGAACGGCATCTGGAAGGGCATGGCGATGCATGCCGGCGCCAAGGTCAACGTCTCCGTCGACTATCGCGGCAACATCGTCCGCAACTGATCCATCCCGTCTTCAACACGTCTTCGGAGGTCGCCATGACCCGCACCATCACCCGTTCCTATGACAGCTACACGGTCGCCGCCGAGGTGGTCGAGAAGCTCGAGACCGCCGGCATCCCGGCATCCGACATCAGCCTCGTCGGTCGCAACGAGCGCGGCGAGGAGAGCAACGCGGCCGAGGGCGCCGGCATCGGCGCCGGCGTCGGCGGCGCCGCCGGCCTGCTCGCCGGGCTCGGCATGCTCGCCATTCCCGGCATCGGCCCGGTCGTCGCGGCGGGCTGGCTCGCCGCCACGGCGGCGGGTGCCGTTGCCGGCGCCGCAGCCGGCGGCCTGGTCGGTTCCTTCATGAGCGCCGGCGTCGACGAGGAGGAGGCCCACTACTACGCCGAGACCGTGCGTCGCGGCGGCAGCGTCGTCTCGGTGAAGACGAGCGAGGCCCAGGCCCCGGCCGCCGAGGCGATCATGGACGGCGCCACGCCGATCGACCGCGACGCCCGTCTCGCCCAGTACCGCCAGGAGGGCTGGTCGCGCTTCGACGAGAAGGCCGAGCCCTACCGCGCCACCGCGCCGCTGGTCTGAGCCTCGCGCCCGACCGAACCACAGCCTCCGGGGTCTGCGCCCCGGAGGTTTTTTGTTTCGGGACGCCATGCTGGAGCCTGTCGGCGTTAAATGGCCAAGGCGCCGGCCTTGCGCTGGGCGAAGCCACCGCTACCCTTGCTGCTTGCCAGAACCATCATGAGGGCGCGCCTCATGACGGGGGCAGACAGGCAGGCCGACCCGACGATGACCATCGATGAAGCCGCATATTTCGACCGCTTGCGTCAGCTTCAGACCGCGGCCTGGCCTGCCGGCATCGCCCGCGAGCCGCATTATCCTCTCGGCGAGATCGCCATCAGCGAGCATCTGCGCGAGTGGGCGCGGCGCCAGCCCGAAAAACCGGCCTGCATCTTCTACGGGCGCGACATCAGCTATCGCGAACTGGACGATCTGAGCGACCGCTTCGCTGCGCTGCTGCATGAGCACGGGGTGGGGCCGGGAGACCGGGTGGCGGTGTACCTGCCGAACTGCCCGCAGTTCATCCTCGCCTTCTTCGGCATCCTGAAACTCGGTGCGGTGCATGTGCCCGTAAACCCGATGTTTCGCGAGGCCGAACTCGCCTACGAGCTCAACGATACCGGCGCGCGGGCCCTTCTCTGCCTCGACAGCCTGATGCCGCCGCTCCGGCAGGTGCGCGACCGGACACAGGTGGAGGCCGTCTTCGTCACGAGCCTCGCCGAGATGCTGCCCGCGGAGCCGAGCTTTCCGGTGCCGCCGGCGCTGCTGCAGCCGACAATCGCCTGCGACGATGCCATCGACCTGCTGCCGGCCCTGGCCCGGGTGACGGCGCCGGCTCCCGCCTTCGCGCCGGATCTCGATGCGGTCGCGGCGCTGAACTACACCGGCGGCACGACGGGCATGCCGAAGGGCTGCATCCACACCCAGCGCGACATGCTCTACACCGCCGGGACATCCCTGGCAGCGAGCTTCCAGCTGTCGCCCGACGATGTCGTGCTCAATTTCGTGCCGATCTTCTGGATCGCCGGCGAGGATACGGGACTGCTGTTTCCGCTGGTGGCGGGTGCGACCGTCGTTCTGATGGCGCGCTGGGATGCGGTGGGCTTCATGACGGCGGTCGAACGCCACAAAGCGAGCTTCGCCTATCTTCTGGTCGACAACGCCGTGGAGATTCTCGACCATCCACGGACGCCCTCCTTCGACCTGACCTCGCTGCGCAAGGTGCGCGTCTCATCCTTCGTGAAGAAGCTCAATCCGGACTTCCGGGCCCGCTGGCGGGCGCTCACGGGGGCCGACATGATCGAAGCCGCCTGGGGGATGACCGAAACCCACACGATGGACACCTTCTCCATCGGCATGCAGCAGGACGATTTCGATCTCCTGTCGCAGCCTGTCTTCGTCGGGCTGCCGGTGCCGGGGACGGATTTCAAGATCTGCGATTTCGACAGCGGCGCGCTGATGCCGCTGGGCGAATCCGGCGAAATCTGCGTGCGCACGCCCTCGCTGTTCAAGGGCTACTGGAACAAGCCCGAAGCGAGCACCGAGGCGATCCGGAGCGGATTCCTGCATACGGGCGACATCGGCGTCATCGACGAGCAGGGCTATCTGCACTTTCTCGGGCGCCGCAAGGAGATGCTCAAGGTCAAGGGCATGAGCGTCTTCCCGGCGGAGATCGAGGCCATGCTCGGCCAGCATCCCGACATCGCGGGATCGGGCGTGATCGGACGCGAGGATGCCGAGCGCGGGCAGGTGCCGGTCGCCTTCATCGCGCTGGGCGAACAGGCGGTGGGGCTGGACGAAGCGACGCTCTCGGCCTGGTGCCGCGAGCGCATGGCCGGCTACAAGGTGCCCGAGATCAGGCTGGTGAAGGCCCTCCCGATGACGGCCACCGGCAAGGTCAAGAAGGAAGAGCTGCGGGCCCTGCTGTGACGGGCGCGGGTTCGCCCGACCTGTCGCCGACAGCGCGTCATCGCAGTTCGTCACCTTTGGGAGCCGAGGTCGACCTCGATGTCACCTTGTCCCGATGCGCAGCCCGAACAGCTTCGGAATGGCAGCCGCTGCGCGCATGGCGGGGCCGGCAACATGGTCGCGCTCTTCTGCCTCTTCGCAACCGATGATGCCCCAGCGCACCAAACGCCCGCCGACGGCCCGGAATGGCTCGGGCGGGAGCGAAGGCGACGTTCGCGTGCAGAGCGGCAAGCCTGCCCAATCGTCTTTGGCCCCAAGGACGAGCGAGGCAAGGCATTGCCCGCCGATATAGGTCGGGTTGACGCCGTGGCCGGAGTAACCGCAGCCATAATGGATGCGGGTTCCTGGCACGGTGCGGAAAAAGGGCAGTCGGTCAGAAGAGACGTCGATGCCCCCGCCCCAGATTTTTGCGATGCCCACATCGCCGAGGCCAGGCAGCAGCCGGCGCAGACCCTTCTCCGCACGTACCGCCGATGCCGTATCGGTCGTCAGGCTTGGATCCGCGGTATTGGCGGCGAAGGCGATCGGGCCTGATCCAGACCCCATCAGCACCCGCCCATCGACTGTCCTGCGGAAATAATGGACGAACATTCGCATGTCGGCGAGTCCCTCATCCCCGTTCCATCCCATTGCCGCGAGCCGATCGGGCGCAGGCTCGGTCATGAGAGCGAAGGAGGAGAAGACGCTGACATGGGCCTTCACGTCGGGGCGTTTCGCGAGTTCGATATTGGTGGCCAGAACGACTTCACGCGCGGTGATCTCGCCGGCTGGCGTTCTGATGCGGCTGGGGTCGCCTGCATCGAGGCCGACCATCGGGGTGTTCTCGTAAACCGAGATGCCCGCCTCGATCACAGCCTGGCGCAGCGCCCGCGCGAGCCGGGCGGGATGCACGGTCGCACCCTCGGCCAGGTAGACGCCGCCGCGGAAAACCGGCGACCGGCAATATGACGCAACCTGTTCCGGCGTCAGCTCATGGGCGATATCGGGCACGCCGAGCCGCTTTGCGGTCTCCACATACCCCTTGATCTTGGCATCCTGAGCCGGCGAGGCCGAGACGCGAATGCTGGCACCGTCGCGCCACCACACGTCGCGGCCCGGCGCGGTCGCAAATGCGCGGATCGCGTCCTGTGCGCGTGCGCCGGCCCTGGCGACCGCCAGCGCACCGTCGGCGCCGATATTCGCCTCCATCCCCGCCAGCGAGCCCCAATAGCCCGAAACCTTGCCGCCGTTCTTACCGCTTGCCCCCGACCCGCAACGCCCCGCCTCGATCAACGCAATCGAGAGGTGCGGAGCCCGCTCCTTCAAGGCGAGTGCAGTCCATAGCCCCGTAAAGCCACCTCCGACAATTGCCACATCGACCGCGATCAGGCCCGAAAGCGGCGCCGAATCCGGCCGGCCCCTCTCGGCCTTGAGGGCGTCGCTGAACCACCACGACGGATCCCCAGGGGCAACGCTCGGAAGGCAAGACGATGAGGACATGGCAGACCGGTTGCGCGAGTGAACAGGCAAATGCGGCGAGGTCGTCCCGCCCCAGGCATGCGGCGGGACGAAGTTGGATGCGGACGATCAGACCGGGGGTCTGAACTCGAGTCTCGACCAGAACATCGTCAGCGGCCAGGCGCAACCCGATGGCGACCAGAACCTTACCGGCTGAACCCGGCAAACAGGCGACGGCGCAAGAGCGCTCGGTTCGGACAGCCCAAACCAGCCACAGACCCGACCGACCCTGCGACCCAAGCCGCCGATCCAGACGCCATCGCCTCAGAAAGGGGTCTATTCCATCACCCTGTTAAGGCGCACCGCACCTCGTTCGAGAACTGTCCCGCGATCTGATCCTTGCCGGTGCGAGCCTCTTTCATCCGTCCGTCCCTAGACCATTGCGCTTGTCGGTTTCTTGGTCATGCGACCGATGGCTTGTCCTCGAGCAGGCGGCCGGACCACATGCCCTGCGCCACCAGATTCGCGACGGTCGTGACGATGATCTGGCCGGCGAAGCGAGCCAGCCGAGGTGCTGGCCTGTCGGTTCGATATGACATGATCAAGCGCCGCATCGGGACGGGATTGACCAGGGGAGCGGCGCAGAGCCGGCCCTCCCGGAGCTCTTTGTGAATCGGAGCCAACGGGAGGACCGTGACGCCGTGCCCACTCGTGACGAGGGCCTTCAGCGTCGCGTAGTTGTCCGCCTCGACCTTGATATCAAGCAGAATCCCACACTCCTCGGCGCAGCGTTCGACAATCGAACGCAGCCCGTGCCCGCGGCTCGGCATCAGCAGTCGCATCTGCTGGAGCTTGGCGAAGTCGACCGGCTTCTCCATCGAAAGCTCCGAGTCTCGCGGGCCGATCAGGAACAGCGTTTCCTCGAGCAGAGGCTGAATGCGCAGGGCACGGGCCGATTTCGGATCATAGAGAATCGCCGCATCCAGCTCGCCGCGGTTCAGCCAATCCAGCAGATGCCCGGAATAGGCGCTGACGATCCGCAGCGTGGCCTCCGGGTGGGTGTCCCGGAACGCAGCGACCAGCGGTTCGGACAGAATGTCGGACGCGGTGGGTGGCATACCAATCGAGACGTGGCCGCGCAGCGAGGCATTCTGATCGCCCACCACCGCTCGGATCTCGTCGAGTTCCGCCATGATCCGCAGGGCATGCCGCAAGACGTCGTGGCCTTGTTCGGTCAGGTTCATGCCGCGTCCGTGCCGATCGAACAGACGCACGCCGAGCTCGTCCTCGAGCAGCCGGACCTGGCGGCTCAGCGCGGGCTGGGCGATGTGCAGTCGGTCAGCCGCCCTCGAAAGGCTGCCGAGTTCAGCGACGTGGATGAGCGTTCTGATCTGGGAAATGTCCATAGCTATCGAATAGCGTGATAGCTGATCGTCAAAAAGGGTCGAGGTCAAAGATCACCCGGCGAGGCTACAAAGGTTGGCATCGGATCTTTCCGCGAGGAGGCGCGCCTTGGCTGCCGCTGAAGTCATCCATTCGCCCGGACCTGGCAAAGCCCGCGATTTGGCCATCGACTGGCCGGCGGAGCTATACGACACGCTGAAATTGGCCGGCGTCCGCCACATGTCCTATGTGCCCGACGCAGGCCATTCGACGCTGATCAAGCTGTTCAACGCCGATCCGGACGTCGTCACCAACGTGCTGACGACCGAGGAGGAGGGCGTCGCCATCGCCGCCGGCGCCTGGCTCGGCGGCCAGCGCAGCGTCCTGCTTATGCAGTCTTCCGGGGCCGGCAACTGCATCAACATGCTGTCGCTGCCCGTCCAGGGGCGTTTCCCCTTCCTCGCGCTCGTGACGATGCGCGGCGAATGGGCCGAGTTCAATCCGTGGCAGGTGCCGATGGGAAAGGCGACGCAGGCCGCCCTCGAAGCAATCGGTCTCACCGTGCTGCGCGCTGAAACCGGCGAGGATTTGGTCGAGACTGTCGCCCAGGCCGCGACGATGACCTTCGAGGCCGATCAGCAGATCGCGGTCCTTATCGGCCAGCGCCTGCTCGGCAAGAAGAAGTGGTGAGCATCATGAGCCCTTCGACCATGGACCGCCGCGATGCCGTCAAGATTCTTCTGGATGCGCGCGACGGCGCACTGGTCGTCACCGGCCTCGGCTCGCCGAGTTACGATGTCCACGCTGCCGGGGACCGCGACGACAACTATTATCTCTGGGGCGCGATGGGCGGGGCAGCCCTTGTCGGCTTGGGCCTCGCGCAGGCCCAGCCCGAGAAGAAGGTGATGGTCATCACCGGCGATGGCGAGCAGCTGATGGCCTTCGGCGCGCTGGCGACCATCGCTGTGGCGGGCCCCAAGAATCTCGACATCATCATCCTCGACAACCAGCATTTCGGGGAAACCGGCATGCAGGCGAGCCATACCGGGCGCGGCATTTCCTTCGACAAGGTGGCCGCCGCCTGCGGGTTCGCCGAAGCGCGCGAGTTGCGGACTCTGGATGAGGTCGCCGCGCTTTGCCCACACCTGCGCGTGCCAGCCGAGGGGCCACGGCTCTTCGTGCTCAAGATCACCGCGGAGAACCTGCCGCGCTCGCTTCCGCCGCGCGATGCCGTCTTCATAAAGAATCGGTTCCGCAGCCATCTCGGAGCCGCCGGATAGTCCTGCGCGCGGACCGACGGAGCTCGCGAGACCGTTCCGGCTGAAGCAAGAGCCGAATGGGCAGGTCCATCCATGCGAACGACGAAGACGGGATCCCCTCGCTTCACGAAGCTGTCGTTCTTCGGAAAACGCTGAAGGACCGCTCCGTCTCGGAGGAGAGGGCCCGGCCCTGCTCAGGATGGCCGCAACGACCTGTGCTCTATCCGAAGAACTGGGGGGTGATCGTCGGAGACGGCCCCTGCTGCGTCAGCCTGATCTCTGGACTGTCGCGATAGGCCACGAGGGCGGGATTGCGGCGGACGAAGAGGCGCAGCGTTTCATCTCGCCTGCTCGTCGCGGCCGCGCTCGGACGTCACCAACGCGCTGTCGCGATTTGCGTCGTTCTCGGGCGCAGCGCAGACCCGAGCATCCCTGAAGGCGAAGGCCGGCTCATGGCCGACCATGATGTCTCGCCTAGGCTGCGGTTGCCTCTTGCGCCGCAAGCGCCTGCCAACCCTGCAACTCGCGCCAGTCCGGTTCAAGCTCGGCAAAGCGCGCCAGCCTGAACGACGAGATGTCGGCGAAGCTGCACGCGCCGTCGACGACGAGTTCGCGGATGGCGCGGCCGCTCGCCGGCGAGAGGCCGAAGCCCACGCTGGAGAGCGTCGCGACGACGACGTTTGCCTGCGTATCGAGCCGGTCGATCACCGGGCGGCCGTCGGGCGTGTTCTCGATGACGCCGGCCCAGGAGCGAATGACGCGCGCATGCGCCGCCTTCGGAAACAGCTCCGCAAGCCGCCTTGCCATCGGGCCCATGAGGGGGCTCGTCGGCTTGGCGGGGGTGGCGTTGCCCTCGATCTCGAGCCACTCATGCGGCCCGCCGCCATAGGCCAGGTTGCCGCGCAGCGTCTGGCGGCCATAGAGCCCGTTCCCGTCGACGCCGCCATAGGGCATCAGCGGAAGCGGCTCGGTGACGATCATCTCGCAGCGTGCGGAGGCGACCGGCACCTCCTGCCCGAGCAAGCCTGAGAGAACGCCCGTCTGGGGCCCGGCGGCGAGCACGAGATGGTCGCAGGCGATCAAACCACGCTGCGTCTCGACGCCGATGACGCGGCCTCCTTGCGTCCGAAAGCCCGAGACGGCGCAATGCTGCATCACGCGGCCGCCATGGTCCTGCAGCGCCCAGGCATAGGCCTGAAGCGTCCGGTGCGGATTGGCGTGCCCGCCGAAACGGTAGAAATAGCCCCCGATCATGGTGTCGCCGGCCAGCGGCACCAGCTCCTTGATCTGCTTGACGTCGAGCACGTCGGACTGGAAGCCCTGGCGCTCGGCATTGCGCAATGCCCGGCCATAGAGTGCCATTTGCAACTCGGTTGCTGCCAGCCGGATCCGGCCGCCGCTGAATTCGGTGGGATAGCCGAGCAGTTCGTCCATCTGCGGCCAGAGCCGCTGCTCCTCGAGAAACAGAGGCGAATGGTGATGGGAACAACCGCCGCCATTGCGGCCCGACGCCTCCCAGCCGATCATGCCCTTATCGATGACAAGAACATCGACGCCCTCGCGCGCCAGCCACCAACCGGCCGACAGCCCGGTGACGCCGCCGCCGACGATGACGACCGAGGCTCCGCTGGGTTGTTCCATGACTTGCTCCACGGCCTGCCTCACTCGCTCGCGACCGGACCAGCGGCGTCGTTGCCCGCCACCGTATAGAGCGCCGGCACCTCCCAGAACGGGCGCCATTGCGCGTGCATTCCGAACCAGGTGTCCCAATGCTCGGCCTGCTCCGGCGCTTCGGGAATCTGGCCGGCGACCGAGAGCGGCAGGGGTCGAACAGGGGCCCGGTAACTCGCCAGCGGGATCGAGGAGAGCGGCACGGCCGCGCCCAGGGCCAGCAGAGCCGAGACCTGCTCGCGGCAACGGCGCCCCTGACACGGACCCATGCCGGCCCGCGTCAGCCGCTTGACCTGATCGGGGTTGGGCGGCCCGTCGCCGAGCAGGGCAGACAGCGACCGGTCGTTGCGGCGCTCGTCCTGCCAGCCGAGATAACGGGGCGGGCGGACTTCGAGGATCTCGCGCGCCGTGACCTCCTCGCATTGGCAGACATGGACCTCCGCACGCGCCTCGACGACGCTGGCGCGCACCCAGGCGAGCCGGTAGGCGGAGATGTCGCATTCCGGCGCTCCAGGAGGCGCCGCTGCGGCCACAGCGCGGCCATCGTCGACCCCGCAATCCCGGGCGATGGCGGCGGCGGCGCAGCGGCCTTCGGCTTCGGCGATGCTGCGATCGCGCGTCTTGTCGGACCAGAGGCCGGCTGCGTCGCCGACGGCGAAGACGTTGCGTAGACTCGTGCGCTGATCCCCGTCGACGAGCGGAGCATAACCGCCGCGCTCAGGCTGGAAGGCAATCCGGCAGCCGAGCGCATCGAGAAGATCAATGACGGGGGTGGCGCCCACCGCAAGAACGATGCCGTCGCAGGCGAGGCTGCGTTCGGGTCCAAACGCCCGCCCCTCGGTATCGACCGTGCTGACCAACGCCGCCTCGACATGATCACGCCCCATGGCCTCGCGGACGACATGCCGTGTCAGCAGCTGCGTGCCGCCGGCTTTCAGACGCCCCGCGAGCTCCGGGGAGCCGAGGATCTCGTCCGCCTGCTCGACGATCGCCGCGACGACGACACCCGCATCACGCAGCGCCAGCGCCGTCACCAGCGCCTCGGTCGAGGAGCCGAGCATGACAATGCGGCGCGGCTCCAGAGCGCCATAGCGGCCGGCCAGCGCCAGGGCTGCCGTAGCGCCGAGAACGCCGGGCTTCTCCCATCCCGGAAAGGCGAGGCCCATGTCGCGGCGGCCGGTGGCGACGATCACCTGTTGCGCTGCCAGCATCCAGCAGCGCTCATCGTCGTTCAGGCCCGCCACCGTCCCCGGCAACCAGCCCAGGCTCGGACCATTGCTGTAGAGGCCCCAGCAGGCCGTGCCGAGCCTGAGATCGACGCCAGCCTCGAACGCCGCTTCGATCAGCGGTTCGGAGGCGATGAAGGCTTCCATCATGGCGTTGCGATTGCGCGCCTGCGCCGACATGGCCTGGCCGAAATGCAGCGGCACTTCGTCGCCCATGGTCTTGATAGATACCGGATTTTCATCGACGAGGACGACCGACAGGCCACGCTCGGCCGCGTCGATCGCCGCAGCGAGCCCCGCCGGCCCTGCCCCGATCACCAGAAGCTGGGTGCGCTCCGCAACGGGAAGATCCTTGCCGGCGACGGATTTCGGATCATGGGCTGCCATGGCGTCTTTCGCTGCTCCAGGGTGACGCGGTGTTCCCGGTCGTGGCGCGTGTCATTTGCCGATCTGCGACGGCCTCATGCCGATGTGCGACACGCACGGGCTCGTCAGAGAACCTTGTCGAGAAAAGCCCGGGTCCGCTCCTCGCGGGGGTTGCCGAAGAGATCGCCGGGCGGGCCGTGCTCGACGATCACTCCGCCATCGGTAAAATAGACATGGTCAGCGACCTCGCGGGCAAAGCCCATCTCGTGGGTGACGAGGATGCAGGTCATGCCTTCGGCGGCGAGTTCCTGAATGGTCACCAACACCTCCTTTTTCGTCTCAGGATCGAGTGCGGCGGTGACCTCGTCGAAGAGCATCACCTTCGGGTTCATCGCGAGCGAACGGGCGATGGCGACGCGCTGCTGCTGCCCGCCGGACAATTCGCCTGGATAGGTCGCGAGCTTGTCCGAGAGGCCGACCTTGGCGAGAAGCATGCGCGCCCGCGCCTCGACCTCGGCCTTGTCCTGCTTCAGCACGTGCACCGGCGCCATCATGACGTTCTGCAGCGCGGTCTTGTGCGGGAAGAGATTGTATTGCTGGAAGACAATGCCGACGTCGCGCCGCAGCGCGAGCTTGTCGAGGGCCGGGTCGTGGACCTCCCGGCCCGCGACGGTGATCGAGCCCCGGCTGATCGGCACCAGCGCGTTGATGCAACGCAGAAGAGTCGATTTGCCCGAACCGGAAGGGCCGATGATGCAGACCGTCTCGCCGCGCCGCACCGTCAAGGCGACGTCCTTCAGCACCTTCAGCGCACCGAACGCCTTCTCCACGCCCGTGACGACGACGACGGGCTCGCCCAGTTGATGCCGGCTTGCCATGGTCTTTAGGCCTTCACGTTGAAGCGGCGCTCGAGGGACAGCGTCGCCCGCGCGATCGGATAGCAATAGGCGAAGAACATCAGCAGCAGCAGGAGATACATCGGGATCATCAGCTCCGGCCGGCTCTCGGCGACGAGCGCAGCGCGCGTGATCGTGAGGCCGTCCTGGATGCCGACGACCGAGATCAGCGTCGTGGCCATGGTCAGGATGGCGTAGAGGTTCATCCAGGGCGGGATCATCCGCTTGAAGGCCTGCGGGAGGATGATCATCCACATGGTCTGGCGGCGGTTGAACGCCAGCGATTCCGCCGACTCCCACTGGCCCGACGGGATCGAGCGGATCCCGCCGCGCACGATCTCCGACACATTGGCCGCGACCGGGAGCGCCAGGCCGATGATGGCCTTGACCCAGGCGGGGAACGCGATGGTGAAGCCCAGGACCCTGAACTCGAAGGGCAGCAGGAACATCGCGTAGAACAGCAGCACCAGCCAGGGCGCGTTGCGGAAGAACTGGGTCAGGCCCCAGGCGGTGCCGCGGACAGGCGCGACGACCGAAACCTGCGCGATGCCGACGAGGACACCGACCACCGTGCCCAAGGCCATCGAGAGGAAGCTGATCAGGATATTGAACAGAAAACCCTGGAAGATCAGCGGAGCCCAGCGCAACAGCACCGTCGTCGCGCTTTCGCCGATGGGGCGGGCCGTCACCTGCGCCAAAGCGAGCGAAGCCGCGAACAGGATGGCGAAGCAGGCCAGGGTCGCCCCGCCGAGGAGGATGGGTGCGGCGAGCCCCGACGGGGCGATGTCGGGCGGGGCTCGATAAGGCAGCAGCACCGGCAGATCGGTCGAGGACGCTCTCATGTCGAGTAGCCCGGGATGCGCATCGCCTTCTCCCAGCGCCCCATCACGAAGACGAGGATCGCCACCAGCAGCACATAGGTGACGAGGAGCACGTTCATCATCTCGCGGACGTTGAAGCTCTCGGACCAGATCTGCGAGGCCGCATAGAGCAGTTCCGGCACGCCGATGGCGTAGGCGAGCGTCGTCGTCTTCACCAGATTGATCAGATTGTTGTTGAGCGCCGGCAGGCAGATCCGAAATGCCAGGGGCAAAACGACGTGAATGTAGAGCTGTAGCCGCGTATAGCCGAGCGACTCGCCCGCCTCGACCGTCGTCGACGGCACGGCCTCGATGCCGGCGCGAAAGATCTCGACATTGAAAGCCCCGGCAAACAGCGAGAAGGCGATGATCGCCCAGCCGGTGCCCGATACCAGCGGCGAGCGCCCACCAAACCCGTCCGAGACGGTCGGCAACAGCGTCGCCACAGCAAAATAGAAGAAGGACAGCTGCACCAGAGGCGGCGTGTTGCGGAAGAACTGGACATAGCCCCGCACCACGAACCGAGCGATGCGCGACTTGCTGCCGGCCAGCCAGACGCCGAGCAGACCCAGCGCCAGCGAGGCGGCGATCGCGACGACACAGATATAGCTCGTCGTCCACAGCCCCGTCAGGAACCGTCCCCGGTCGAGGGCATCGTAGAAGACCGAGAAGTTCAGTCCCTGCGTTTCGTTCAGGCGCTCGAAATAGGCCGCGATCATCGTGAGGAATCCTGAAGACGAGCCGTCATGGTCGGGATTGACCCGACCATCTCGTAAACCAGCGCCGTTTCGTCCTCAGATTCTCGGATCACCGCTGAGCTGCGTCCGAGAATGACGTGAAAACTACGACGCTGACTTCAGCTTCTTGTTGGTCTCGATCAGGTAAGGGCTCTGCTTGATGCCCCATTTGGTCTCGAGTTCGAGCAGCTTGCCGCTCTTGTGCCAATCGGTCGACATCTCCTTGAGAAGCTTGCCGAAGGGGCCGTCCATGTCCTCCAGCCGGATGCCGATGGCCCAGAGCTGCGGGTCCTCGGACACCAGCGGCATTTCGTAATTGGCCCATTTCGGGTCCCCGCCCGACAGCGTCGAGACGATCAGCGTGTCGTCGAACAGGAAGGCGACGCAGTTGTTGCCGGCGAGCGCGTTGAGCGCGTCGGGGACCGACGGGAACACGACCATTTCGGGCGCATACATCTGCGTGACGCGGCGATTGTAATAGGCGCCCTGCACGGCGCAGACCTTGCGGCCCTTCAGATCGTTCCAGGTCTTCAGACCGGCGCTCTTGGGTGCCATCACATTGGTCGCGCCAGCGTAGTAGTTCGGCTCGACCATGCCGACGATCTTGCGGCGCTCCGCCGTGTCGCCCATCGTCGCCAGCACCATGTCGATGCGGCCCTGCTTGAGGAATTCCATGCGGTTGGCGGCAATGACGGGCAGCATTTCGAGCTTCACGCCGAGCTTGTCGGCGACGGCCTGCGCCAGGTCGATCTCCAGCCCGACGATCTTGCCGGACGGCTCGAGGAAGCCCCAGGGCTTGTAGTCGTTCTTCACGCCGACGGTGAGGACGCCCTTCTCCTTGACCTTGGCGATGGTGTCCTGGGCGAAAGCGGGCAGAGCGGAGAGGCCGGCTGCACAGGCCAGTGCGATAGCAAGCAGGCGTTTCATGGCTGTTTGTTCCCCGTTTCGTTGATCCCATAAGGTTCGCGCGCAGGCCGGAGACGAATTGTCGCACAGCGACGGTTTCTTGACGTTCAGCGCCAAACCGGGTCGGCCGATGGCGTGCGTTCGGTGCGCGGTGCGTGGCCGAAGCGCTGACGATAGGCGCGCGAAAAATGGCTGGCACTGGCGAAGCCGCAGGCCAAAGCGATCTCCAGCACCGAGAGTGTCGTCTGACGCAGCAGGTCGCGCGCCCGGTCGAGCCGCAAGCCGAGATAGTGCTCGCCGAGCGAGCGGCCGAGATGCAGCCGGAAGAGTCGCTCGAGCTGTCGCAGCGAGACGCCGGCCGTGCGCGCCAGCTCCTCGCGGCCGACCGGGTTCTCCAGGCTCTGCTCCATGCGGCCGACGACGCGCAGGAGCGGTCCGTGGCTGATGCCGAGGCGCTCGCGCAACGGCATGCGCTGGGGGCCGGCACCCTCGCGCACATGGGTCTGCAGGAACCATTCGCTTACCGCCAGGGCCAGCTCGCTCCCGTGTTCGCGGGCAATGACGGCGTGCATCATGTCGAGCGGCGCCGTGCCGCCGCTGCAGGTCAGACGGTCCCGGTCAATCTCATAGAGCGAGCGACGCAGGTCGAGTTCGGGATAATCCTCGAGAAACGCCGGCGCATGTTCCCAGTGGATCGTGAAGCGATAGCCCGACAGCACATTGGCACGCGCCAGAACGTAAGGCCCGCCTGAGACACCACCGAGCCGGACACCGCGCCTTGCCAGTTGCCGCAGCCAGGAAAAGGTCGGTCCATGCTGGAAGGCCGCGGGATTGCCGCCAGCGCAGACGACGACATAGTCGAAGCGGCCCTCCTCAAGGCCATAATCGGCCTGAATGCTGACGCCGTTCGAAGCCGGCGCGGGGCGCCCGTCGATCGAGACGTGGCTCCACCGATAAAGGTCACGACCCGAGAGCCGGTTGGCGGCACGCAACGGTTCGATCGCCGAAGCATAGGCCAGCAGCGCGAAATCCGGAATCAACAGGAAGCCGACATGGGTCGGCCGCTCCCTGTCGTTCACGGTCAATCGGGTGTCGCTGTCGGTCATGTTGAAGAACCTATGTCCGGCAATCTCCGCGACACAAGGGTCACCACGCATACCGACCTCGCTCTCGTGCGATGCTCCCCTCGACGACGTGGACGCAAACGGAACGCCGATGCGCTATTCCATCTTTTCCCTGGCCGCGCAGACGCTGAAGGGGCATCGCGGCTGGACGCCCGCCTGGCGCGACGCCGCGCCCAAGCCCGCCTATGACGTCCTGGTCATCGGCGGCGGCGGTCATGGCCTGGCGACGGCCTATTACCTGGCCAGCCAGCACGGCATCACGAATGTCGCGGTGATCGAGAAGGGCTATATCGGCTCCGGCAATGTCGGCCGTAACACGACGATCATCCGCTCCAACTATCTGCTGCCCGGCAACACGCCCTTCTACGAATTGTCCCTGAAGCTCTGGGAGGGGCTGGAGCAGGACATCAATTACAACGCGATGGTCAGCCAGCGCGGCGTGCTGAACCTCTACCATTCCGATGCCCAGCGCGACGCCTTCGCCCGTCGCGGCAATGCGATGCGGCTGGCCGGCGTCGATGCCGAACTGCTCGACCGCGAGCAGGTCCGGGCCATGGTTCCGTTCCTCAACTATGGCGATGGCCGCTTCCCGATCCAGGGCGGGCTCCTGCAGAAGCGCGGCGGCTCGGTGCGCCACGATGCCGTCGCCTGGGGCTATGCGCGCGCCGCCGACAGGCGCGGCGTCGATATCATCCAGAATTGCGAAGTCACTGGGCTTTCGATCGAAAACGGCCGTGTGATGGGCGTCGAGACCACACGGGGCCCGATCCGCGCCGGGAAGGTCGCGCTCGCCGTCGCGGGCAACTCATCGCGGCTGGCCGCCATGGCCGGGATGCGCCTGCCGATCGAAAGCCATGTCCTGCAGGCCTTCGTCTCGGAGGGTCTCAAGCCGCTGATCGACACCGTCGTCACCTATGGCGCAGGCCACTTCTACATCAGCCAGTCCGACAAGGGCGGGCTCGTCTTCGGCGGCGACATCGACGGCTACAACTCCTACGCCCAGCGCGGCAACCTGCCGGTGATCGAGGACGTGATGGAATCGGCCATGGCGCTGTGGCCGGGCCTCGGGCGGGTGCGGATGCTGCGGCACTGGGGCGGCGTCATGGACATGTCGATGGACGGCTCCCCGATCATCGACCACACGCCCGTCGAGGGGCTCTATCTGAACGCCGGCTGGTGCTATGGCGGCTTCAAGGCGACGCCGGCCTCAGGCTTCTGCTTCGCGCATCTGATTGCCCGCGACGCGCCTCACGCGGTCGCGACCGCCTATCGGCTCGACCGCTTCGCGACCGGGCACGTGATCGACGAAAAGGGCGCCGGCGCCCAGCCCAACCTGCATTGA
>LNFM01001389.1_pt1 | contig 55132 bp, 48 predicted proteins | sample 596031 | NCBI WGS metagenome assembly LNFM01 (sample SAMN04254537, study PRJNA301005) | activated carbon metagenome | isolation source: dual media filters at the Ann Arbor, Michigan drinking water treatment plant | place: USA: Ann Arbor
TCGGCGTGCATTGTCACGTCACCGCCTACGATCTCAAGTCAGGTAAGCTATTGTGGCGGGCATTCTCCCAAGGGCCGGACGATCAGCTCATGGTCGATCCCGAGAAGACCACCGAACTCGGCAAGCCGATCGGCAAGGATTCGAGCCTCAAGACCTGGCAGGGCGATCAGTGGAAGATCGGCGGAGGCTGCACATGGGGTTGGCTGTCCTATGACCCCGCTTTGAACCTGGTTTACTACGGCTCGGGAAATCCCTCGACCTGGAATCCGAAGCAGCGGCCGGGCGACAACAAATGGTCGATGACCATTTTCGCGCGCAATCCTGATACCGGGATGGCCCGCTGGGTCTATCAGATGACCCCCCACGATGAATGGGATTACGACGGCGTCAACGAAATGATTCTCAGCGATCAGCAGATCGGCGGCACGGAACGCAAGCTTCTCACCCATTTCGACCGCAACGGGCTGGCCTATACGATGGACCGCACCAACGGAGAATTGCTTGTGGCCGAGAAGTATGACCCGACGGTCAACTGGACCACCGGCGTCGATATGAACAAGAGCTCGCCGACCTACGGGCGTCCCAAGGTCGTTGATCAATACTCGACCGAGAAAGGCGGCGAGGACAAAAACACCAAGGGTATCTGTCCAGCGGCGCTCGGCACCAAGGACCAGCAGCCGGCAGCTTACTCGCCGGATACGCAACTGTTCTATGTGCCGACCAACCACGTCTGCATGGACTATGAACCGTTCAAGGTAAGCTACACCGCCGGCCAGCCCTATGTCGGGGCCACGCTCTCGATGTATCCGCCTCCCGGCGCGACCCATATGGGCAACTTCATCGCCTGGGACAACAAGACCGGCAAGATCGCTTGGTCGAACAAGGAGCAGTTCTCGGTGTGGTCCGGCGTGCTCGCTACCGCCGGCGGCGTGGTGTTCTACGGAACGCTGGAGGGGTACCTCAAGGCGGTCGACGCCAAGACGGGCAAGGAACTCTACAAGTTCAAGACCCCGTCCGGCATCATCGGCAACGTCACGACCTATGAGCAGGGCGGCAGGCAGTACATTGCGGTGCTTTCCGGCGTCGGTGGCTGGGCGGGTATTGGTCTTGCAGCCGGTCTGACCGATCCGACCGCCGGCCTCGGCGCCGTCGGCGGCTACGCCGCGCTGAGCAACTACACCGCGCTCGGCGGAGCACTGACCGTATTCGCGCTGCCGCAGTGAGCTGAGCCACCTCAGAACCGGCGCATGGAGTTGCTCCATGCGCCGGTTCGCCTACCACCGCATCTCGAGGGCAAGCTCTTGCGTAAAATCTGGTTTGTGGGTGCTGCGATGATCAGCGTGATATCAGGCGGAATAGCCTTTGCTGCGGGCGCCGTCGATCCGACTCCCGTCAAATCCGAGAATGGCAAGTATCTCGACAAGGAAGGCAACCCGACCTTCAAGGTCGCCCCCGACGGCACCGTGGATTGGTACACCTACTCCGGCTACCGCCGTTATCACTCGGAATGCCATGTCTGTCATGGTCCCGACGGGATGGGATCGACCTACGCGCCGGCCGTCACGGATTCGCTCAAGACGATGAGTTACGGCGACTTCGTCGGCGTCGTCGCAAGCGGCCGCAAAAGCGGCAACTCCGTCATGCCGGCGCTGGGCGATAATCCAAACGTCGCCTGCTACATGGACGACCTATACATCTATCTGCGTGCCCGCGCCCATGACGCCGTCGGACGCGTGCGTCCGGCCAAGAAGGAAGACAAGACCGAGGCCTACACCAAGGAGGAGAATTCCTGCATGGGCCGAAAATAATCTTTCGGAGGATTCAGAGCGCGTGGGCCACGATGCCCTGCAACGCTTTCAAGTCCAACCCTGGAGTCTGCAATGAAGACGCGCGCTGCAGTCGCATTCGAAGCAAAGAAGCCGCTTGAGATCGTCGAGGTCGACCTCGACGGTCCGAAGGCCGGTGAGGTCCTTGTCGAGATAAAGGCGACGGGGATCTGTCACACTGACGCCTATACGCTCGACGGTTTCGACAGCGAGGGAATCTTTCCTTCGATCCTCGGCCACGAGGGCGCCGGCATCGTTCGCGAGGTCGGCCCGGGCGTGACGTCGGTGAAACCAGGCGACCATGCAATCCCGCTCTACACGCCCGAATGCCGGCAGTGCAAAAGCTGCCTAAGCCGGAAGACGAATCTCTGCACCGCAATTCGCGCCACGCAGGGCAAAGGCGTGATGCCCGACGGCACATCGCGTTTCAGCCGTAAAGGCAAGCCGATCTTTCACTACATGGGCTGTTCGACGTTTTCGAACTTCACCGTGCTGCCGGAAATCGCGGTGGCAAAGATCCGCGAAGACGCCCCTTTCGACAAAAGTTGCTACATCGGCTGCGGCGTCACGACCGGCGTCGGCGCGGTGGTCAACACCGCCAACGTCACGCCGGGCGCCAATGTGGTGGTGTTCGGACTTGGCGGAATCGGACTGAACGTCATTCAAGGCGCCAGGATGGTAGGCGCCGACAGGATCATCGGCGTCGACATCAACGATAGCAAGGAGGAATGGGGCCGTCGCTTCGGCATGACGCATTTCGTCAATCCGTCAAAGATCGGCGGTGACATCGTTGCGCACTTGGTTACGCTCACCGACGGTGGCGCCGACTTCACCTTCGATTGCACCGGAAACACCACTGTCATGCGCCAGGCGCTCGAGGCGTGTCATCGCGGCTGGGGCGTCTCCGTGGTGATCGGGGTGGCGGAATCCGGAAAGGAAATCGCGACCCGGCCGTTCCAGCTCGTGACCGGCCGGGTGTGGAAAGGCACCGCGTTCGGCGGCGCGCGTGGCCGCACCGATGTGCCGAAAATCGTTGATTGGTACATGAACGGAAAGATCGAGATCGATCCGATGATCACCCACGTCCTCAAGCTGGAGGACATCAATAAGGGTTTTGATCTGATGCACGAGGGCAAGTCGATCCGTTCGGTCGTCGTATTCTGAGTCGCAGCACGTCAAACATAAGGAGGGTAGTCCCATGACTGTTCATATCCACCCATCGGTCGACAACGGCGTCAAGAAAGGTTCAGGCGCCTTTGCCGGCGGCACCCTCGTCTGCAAGTGCAAGGACAAACCGGTCAAGGTCGGCATCAAGGGCGATGTCGCCCACAATCACGCCTGCGGCTGTACCAAGTGCTGGAAGCCCGAAGGGGCAACCTTCTCGGTGGTTGCCGTTGTGCCGCGCGAAAACGTGACCGTATTCGAAAACGGCGACAAGCTGCAGATTGTCGACACGTCCGCGACGATCCAGCGATACGCCTGCAAGGGCTGCGGCACCCACATGTACGGGCGGATCGAGAACAAGGGGCATCCGTTCTACGGCCTCGACTTCATCCACCCCGAACTGTTCCAGGAAGCCGGTTCGGCGGCGCCGGCGTTTGCGGCGTTCGTATCGTCCGTGATCGAGTCCGGCGTCGCTCCATCGGAAATGTCGGGTATCAGATCCCGCCTCAAGGAGCTCGGACTCGAACCCTATGATTGTCTGTCTCCGGCGCTGATGGATGCAATCGCTACCCACACGGCGAAATCGAGGCCCAAGGCGGCCTGACCTCCCTGCGCCCGCCGGTGGCGGCTATCGCCGCCGGTAGGGCCGAAAACGGGCACGCCTCTATCCCAACAAGCAGCCGGTCACCGCCGTGCGCCTGATGAACACCGAGGCAGCACGACGCAAAAATCGAACCCGTGCTGTCCGACAATGGCCGCGAATTCTGCGGACGGCCCGACCAGCAAGCCTACGAACTCTTCCTGCAATTGGAGGAGATCGAGCACCACACCATCCGCGTCAAACGCACGCAATCCACCGGCATCGTCGAACGGCTGCATCGCACGTTGCTTGACGAGCACTTCCGCGTTGAGGGCCGCACCTGGTTCGAGACCATCGAGGAAATGCAGGCCGTTCTCGACGACTACCTCGTCTATGATCAACGCAGGCCCCATCGGGACCGCGGCATGAATGGCAGAATGCCGGAGACTTTCGGCAATTTTTGCCTCGCGACAGGTGAAGGGGGCGTCCCGGAGACACAATCGGACGCGCGAGAAGCCCGGATTTCCGGTCGATTCTCGCGTCTCCGGGGAAGCCCGGCCAGACGCAGCACTGCCTGGCTGGCGACGCAGTGGTGATCGCGCCCGTCTCCAAGGGATTTCCCTGCAAACAGGGAACTTTGCAGGGAAATCGGCCATTCTTGGGTTGTGGAACATGATCTCTCAGCCAGAACACGCTGCGCTGCAGCTACTTCTGTGGTAATTTCGAATTAAGCGCAAAATCCCGGCAAGTGTCGCACACGTCCATTTTTCTCGCACTTTTCCTGTGGTTCGTAAGCACGATTTGCTCTCACTCTCGACTAACAATTGTGGAAGCGCAGCGATCTGAATCAACGGCAATATTGGGAGGCGGAGGGTATCCCGCTCAAGGCGTTTGGTGGGAACATCCGCTCACCTCGTCCGGGACCGCGGCTTTGGGGCCTGCCCGTCGGGAGGTATAGTGTCCACAAAATCGAGCGGCCACTTCGCCGCACGGCGAACAATAGAGGCGCCTCCGTTCCGCAGGTCGCCACCACCCTCAAGACCGCGCCATGCTTTCCTCCCTTACTCGTCCCCAATCATTCGAATGAGCTCACGCGCATGATATTCCGCATCGCCGGTATTCACGATGGTGGCGTCAGGCGGAGTTGCGGCTTGGTACACGGCGCGGCGCAGCCGCTCTTCGATTTTTCCGTCGCCGTTGCGGCTCCGCACGGCTAGCCGCTGCGCTAAAACGTCCAACGGCGCCGTAATCGAGACCACGCGGACGTCGGCATAAGTGTGCCGCAACGCACCGATGACAGTACGCGAGACGTTGACGATGACGGTATGCCCGGCACGGATATCGTCATCGATCGTACGTGACAGGGCGTACCAATGGCCGTGCGCGCTCCAATGAATGGCATATTCGTCACGCGCCAGCTTTTCCTGAAAGGCGGCAACGCTAACTTCTTCATTGTCCTCGGATGCCGATGCTTGACGCGTAATGACACGCCTTGGGAAGACAATACAGGGATCGTCGGCGCAGGCCGTTTTCGCGAGCCCAAGCAGCGTATCCTTGCCGGCGCCGCTCGGGCCGACCACCAGAACCAACCGGCCGGGCCCAATCGCTGCAGATGGCCCGGCGGACCCGGTCGGCGATACCGTCATGCCACGCGCTGCCCTTCGCGCCAGACGCTGCGCACCACCGGAATGTCGCGTGCGACATGCACGCGGATCAAGTCGGCGCGCTTGCCGACCGCGATCTCGCCGCGGTCGGCAAGTCCGACCGCTTCAGCCGGTGTCTTGGTGACCGTTTGCACCGCCGAAGCAAGATCAATCGCAGGAACGAGCTGTGGCAATTGTAGCGCCGCCATCAACAGGCTGGAGGGAATGTAATCGGACGACAGGATGTCCAGGAGCCCCTCCCGGGCAAGATCGACCGCGGCGATGTTGCCGGAATGCGACCCCCCGCGCACCACATTCGGCGCGCCCATCAGGATGCCGATGCCGGCCTCGTGCAACCCCCGCGCGGCCTCCATCGTGGTCGGGAATTCCGCCACTGAAACGCGGTCCCTGACCGCGTCGGCAACGTTTTCATCGGTCGTGTCGTCGTGGCTGGCGAGCGGGATCCCGTACTGATGCGCCAGCGCGACGATGGCGCGCAGATTGGTCGCGGCATGGGCGCGCTGGTAGGCAAAACGCCGTTCGAACAGCGCGTCCAGTTCGGCGTCGGTCATGCCAGCGCCCTTGCCGCGGTAATAATTGCGCAGCTTGCCTTCGTCGCGAAACTGACGCTGCCCCGGCGTGTGATCCATCAACGACATCAGGCGGATGTCGGGCCTGCCGATCAATTCCCTGGCTTCCTCGACCACGTCAGGCATCGGGATTTCGCAACGCAGATGAAGGAAATGGTCGGCCCGCAGCAGGTTGGATTCGCGCGCCGCTGTGATCGCCGCCGCGAGCACGCCGGCGCGGCCATCGACATCCTCGGCACCATCCTCGCGCCAGACCCGAAGCGAGTCTAGGACGGTCGTGATGCCCGAGGTGGCCAACTGCCCATCATAGGAGACGACGGCGGCGATCGGGTCCCAGAACACTTTCGGCCGGGGGACGTAGTGCGCCTCGAGGTGATCGGTATGCAGTTCGATCAGGCCCGCCATGACCAGATCGCCCGCCGCGTCCTCGCCGCCGGCCGGGCCATCGCCCTCGCCGATTTCCGCGATCCGACCGCCGGAAAGGCCGACCCAACCACGCTCGATCACCCGCTCCGCCAGCACGATCCTGGCATTGCCGATGACGGTCTCGGAACCGGTCGAAATCATGTCAGCGCTCTTTTCTATGCCGCCGAAGCAAATGCCGTCACGTCAACAATACGGTCGGCGATCACGCGTCGTATTTCATCGTCATGGACGATCGCCACCATTGCCACGCCCTGACGTTTCTTCTGACCGATCAATTCCACCACGACCGCCCTGTTGGCCGCATCGAGCGAGGCCGTCGGCTCGTCCAGCAGCAGAATGGGCAGGTCGCAAATGAAGCCGCGCGCAATGTTGACGCGCTGCTGCTCGCCGCCGGAAAACGTCGAGGGCGGCAGCGACCACAGCCGTTCCGGGATATTGAGGCGGCGCAACAGCGCGCCGGCCCGGTCGCGCGCGTCCGCTCGCGCCATTCCGCTTGCGGTCAAGGGTTCGGCGACGACGTCGATCGACGGCACCCGCGGCACCGCGCGCAGGAACTGGCTGACGTAGCCGATCGTCGAACGGCGGACGCTGAGAACCTGACGCGGTTCGGCGGCAGCAAGATCGACCATCCCTCCGTGATGACGGATGCCGATCCGGCCGCCGTCGCAGCGGTAGCTGCCGAACACCATTTTCAGGATCGAGGATTTGCCGGCGCCCGAAGGCCCCGAGAGCACCACGCATTCACCCGGCTCGACGCGAAAGGATACCCCGCGCACCACCGGCAGCTCAATGCCGCCCTGGAGATGCATCATGAAGGTTTTTTCGGCGCCGCAGACGTCGATCATCGCAGTCATGGCTCATACCGGCAGGATCGAGGAGACGAGCAACTGGGTATAGGGCTCGCGGGGATCGTCGAGCACCTGGTCGGTCAGCCCGGTTTCGATGACACGGCCATCCTTCATCACCATGACCCGGTGCGACAACAGCCGCGCCACCGCCAGGTCGTGGGTGACGACGACGGCCGCGAGACCTAGTTCGTTGACAAGATTTCGCATCAGGTCGAGCAACCGCGCCTGCACCGAAACGTCAAGCCCGCCGGTTGGCTCGTCCATGAGCACCAGCCGCGGCTCGGTGACAAGATTGCGCGCAATCTGCAGCCGCTGGCGCATCCCGCCGGAATAGGTCCGCGGCGCATCGTCGATGCGGGCGGTGTCGATCTCGACGCGCTGCAGCCAGGACGAGGCCGTGTCGCGGATCCGGCCGTAATGGTTCCAGCCGACCGCCATCAGGCGTTCCCCGACATTGGCGCCGGCCGATACCGCCATCCGCAGTCCCTGCGCCGGATCCTGATGCACATAGCCCCAATCGGTGCGGAACAAAAAGCGGCGCTCGGCCTCTCCCAGCGCGGCCAGATCACGCAGCATGCCGTCACGCATGCGGTAGGACACCCGCCCTGCGCTCGGCGTCAACTGGGCCGACAGCAGTTGCAGCAGCGTCGACTTGCCCGATCCGGACTCGCCCACGACCGCCAGCACCTCCCCGGGATAGAGCACGAATGAGACGTCCTTGCAGGCCGTCAGCCGACCGTAGTCCTTGCCCAGGCCCTCCGCCACCAGCAGCGGCGGGTCCTCCAGCCCGTCGCTTCGAGGCTCAACCATGTGCTACCTCCCGGTGCGGCGCCGCGCTCTCGCTGCCACGATGACCGGCCGCTTGACGGGTCTCGCAATAGTCGGTGTCCGAGCACACGAACATCCGGCCGCCCTTGTCGTCGGTCACGATCTCGTCGAGATAGGAATCGCCGGCGCCGCACAAGGCGCAGGGCGCGTCGAAGCGGTAGCGTGCGAACGGGTGATCCTCGAAATCCAGCGACACGACGTTGGTGTGCGGCGGGATGGCGTAGATGCGCTTCTCGCGTCCGGCCCCGAAGAGTTGCAGCGCCGGGCAGTTGTCCATCTTCGGATTGTCGAACTTTGGCGTCGGCGACGGGTCCATCACGTAGCGCGCATTCACCTTGACCGGGTAGGCGTAGGAGGTGGCGATATGGCCGAAGCGTGCGATGTCCTCGTACAGCTTGACGTGCATCAGGCCATATTCGCCGAGCGCATGCATGCGACGGGTCTCGGTCTCGCGCGGCTCGAGGAACCGCAGCGGCTCGGGAATCGGCACCTGGTAGACCAGCACCTGCCCGCCATGCAGCGGCGCTTCGGGAATCCGGTGCCGGGTCTGGATGACCGTCGCCTCCGCCGTGCTGGTCGTCGTCGCGACGCCGGCGGTCTTGCCAAAGAACTTTCGAATCGAGATCGCGTTCGTGGTGTCGTCGGAGCCCTGGTCGATCACCTTCAGCACGTCGTCCGGGCCAAGGATGGCCGCGGTCACCTGCACGCCACCGGTGCCCCAGCCATACGGCATCGGCATCTCACGGCTGGCGAACGGCACCTGATAGCCAGGGATCGCGATCGCCTTGAGGATCGCACGACGGATCATCCGCTTGGTCTGCTCGTCGAGATAGGCGAAATTGTAGCTCGGCGCGTTCATTCCGCGGCCTCCCGCATCGGCGCAGCTGCGGTCGCATCGGCGAACTCCTTGCGCAGCTTGCGCAGCAGGCCGAGTTCGGACTGAAAATCGACGTAGTGCGGGAGCTTGAGGTGTTCGACAAAACCTGTCGCCTGCACATTGTCCGAGTGCGACATCACGAACTCTTCGTCCTGGGCCGGCGCGATCAATTCCTCGCCAAGCTCGCGGGCGCGCAGGGATCGGTCCACCAGCGCCATCGACATGGTCTTGCGCTCGCTCTGCCCGAACGCCAGTCCGTAGCCGCGCGTGAAGCACGGCGCCTCGGTGGCCGATCCCTTGAACTGGTTCACCATCTGGCACTCGGTCAGCGTGATCGAGCCGAGCGGCACGGCAAAGCCGGCATCCTCGGCCATGAACTCGACCTCGACCTCGCCAAAGCGAATTTCGCCGGCAAAGGGATGGTTGCGGCCATAGCCGCGCTGGGTCGAATAGCCCAGCGCCAGCAGAAAGCCTTCGTCGGCGCGCGCCAGGTTCTGCAGGCGCAGATCGCGTTCGGCGGGAAAATCAAGCGGCTCGCGGGTAAGGTCGCCTACAATCGCATCGGCCCTGCCCTGGGGTGACGGCTCGATCAGGCCATCCCGGCCCAGAATGTCCGTCACGCGCGGCGTGGCAGCACCCGACGCATCGCCGACCATCGGCCCCTCAGGAGCGAATCCTTCCGCCAATTGCGGATCCAGCAGACGGTGGGTGTAGTCGAAGGTAGGCCCGAGGATTTGCCCGCCCGGAATGTCCTTGAACGTCGACGATATCCGGCGCCGCACCTGCATCTCGCCGGTATCGACCGGCTCGGTGGCGCCAAAGCGAGGCAAGGTGGCGCGGAAGGCGCGCACCAGGAAGATCGCCTCGATCAGGTCGCCGCGCGACTGCTTGATGGCGAGGGCGGCAAGCTCGCGATCGTAAAGCGAACCCTCGGCCATGACGCGATCGACGCCGAGCGAGAGCTGTTCGGAAATCTGGGCGATCGAAACCTCGGGAACGTCGCGGTCGCCGCGTCGTTCATGCGCGAGCAGACGATGGGCGTTCTCGATGGCGCGTTCACCTCCCTTGACGGCGACGTACATGATCAGCCTCCCCGCATCGCCAGCCGCGTGCTTCGCGGTATCGCGACAATTTTTTCGTCCCGCACCAGAACGACGTCGACGCCACGCGGAAACAGCGTTGCGTTGACGGCGAGCCGCTCGAACAAATCGCGCGGCAGACCTGACACCTGCAACATCGCCGTGCCGTCGATGCCGGGTCCGCGCAGTTCGACAGCGGTCCCCCGCCCGAAACTCTCGACCTGCAGGATCAGCGTCGTCGAGCGGTCGGGATACTCGTTGCTGCCGAACGCGAAGCGATCGAGCGGCGGAAGGTCGCGGGGATCGCCGAACAATGCAAAACTGCAAACTGATGAGTCCGCGATCACCGGCGCGCTGGTGTGGAACTTGAGCCATCCGGCGACATCCGGCCTCGCCGACATCCGCGCATCGAGCCAGACCGGCGTGTCATGGTCGAACAGGGTAAGCGCGATGGCCGCCGTCCCGGGCATCATTCCCTTCGGGGCGCCGGCGACAGCCGCGATCCGCTGAACGCTACCAGGCCGCGCCATTGCATCCATGACGGCACGGAACGTCGATTGCGCCGACAATACTTTGTCGGCGAATCCCGCGGGCAACTCGGCGAGCGGGGTCATCAACTCTCTCCGCGCACCAGGGTGTAGAAATCGACCCGCGTCGCCGCGGCTTCCGTGGCCTTGCGTTCCCGCTTCGTTGACAGCGCCGCGCGCAGCGGCGCTATCACCTGTTCCTCAGCCAGCCCTGCGAGCTCTTCCGACTGCACCATGGCGTCGCACAGCGCCATCATTGCCGCTTTCTGCTTGTCACGGCCGAGCACATAGCCGAATCCGACTTCGCCGGTGGAAAGCCGAACCGCCGCGCGCGAAACCGTGGCTTCGCCGAGATTGAAGGCCGCGCCATCGCCACCGATGCGACCGCGCACCATCACGAGGCCATTTTCCGGCTCGCGCAGGGTCTGGTGCGCCGGCAGGGCCGCCGCCTCAAGGCGGGCCGATATCTCCGCGGAGGCTGAGTGGGCGAGCACGGCCATTGCCGCCTTGCGCCGCGCCTGCTTGCTGCTTTCGGTTGCCGTCATGATCGCCTTGCAGGAATCAAGTTGTCTATGATACTAGACAACTTGATATCGAAGCGCCATGACCGTTTCGTGACAACCGGGTTGTTTTTTCCAATGGCCGTTGCTGGCGTTCTCCCATCATGAGCATCCAGGACGCAGCCTCCGGCGTGGCGCTGTGGCGGCTGGTCGCTGACGGAATCGAGCGCGGCATCGCCGACGGCCGCTTCGCGGCGGGCGAGAAGCTGCCGGCCGAGATGGAGATCGCCGGGACCTACCGCGTCAACCGTCATACGGTGCGTCGGGCATTGGCAGCGCTTGCCGAGCGCGGGCTGGTACGGGCCGAGCGCGGCAGCGGCACTTATGTCGAGACCCAGCGCCTCGCCTATCCGCTGCGCTCGCGCACCCGCTTCTCGGAAATCGTCGACGCCGGCGGCCATGAGCCGCGCGGCCAGTTGATCGACGCTTCTGTTGAGACCGCAAGCCGCGAACTGGCGCGGCAGCTCGGCATCAGGACCGGCGCGGTGCTGATCCGGATCGAAGCGCTGCGGTTCGCCGATCGCGTCCCGATCTGCGTCGGCACCACCTGGCTCGCGGCGGAGCGGTTTCCCGATGCGGGGCAGATTTATGAGCGGGTGCGATCGATGACCAGATTGCTGGCGCATTACGGCATTCGGGACTATCGCCGGGCTTCGACCAGAGTCACCGCCGCCATTGTCGACGCCACCGACGCCGCCCGGCTCGACCTTTCGCTCGGACGACCGGTCCTTGTGGTCGACAGCACCGATGTCGACGTTGACGGCAAGCCGCTGCTGACCACCCGCGCCCGCTTTGCCGCGGAGCGGATCGAGTTCGTGGTCGAGAACGGCTAATCCGGCGATTAGGCGATTTCCCGCCGGCCGATGATCGCGAAACGGAGCTTCCCGGAAATCCAGTCGATGGTCGATACCGTGATCAGGATCAGCAGGATTAGAAACGATACCCGTTGCCATTCCAAGACCCGAATCTGTTCGGCGAGTTGAAGGCCGATCCCTCCGGCGCCGACGATTCCGATGATGGTGGCTGAGCGCGTATTCGATTCAAAATAGTAGAGCACCTGACTGAGCAGGATCGGAATCACCTGCGGTAGCACCCCGAACCGGACGCCATGAAGGTGGTTGCCGCCGGCGGCCAGCACCCCTTCGCCGGGTTTCTTGTCGGCCGCCTCGATCGCCTCGGAGAAGAGTTTTCCAAAACTGCCGAAATCGCTGCAGACGAGGGCGAGAATTCCGGCGAACGGCCCCAACCCGACAATTCCGACCCAGATCAGCGCCCAGATCAAGGTGTCGATGCCGCGGATCGTGTCGAGGCTGCGGCGTGACAGAATGTGAACCACCCGGTTCGCGACCACATTGCGCGCTGCCAGCAGGGCAACCGGAAGCGCCAGCAGCGCCCCGCCCAGCGTGCCCAGAAAGGCGATCGCCACCGTCTCGCCGAGCGCGTGCAGATAGATCACGGCTTGCGACAGCGATCCGGGGTCGGGCGGCACCATCAGCCGCAGGAATCCGCCCAGTCTGGACATCCCGTCAGAGAGCCGATGAAAGGGAATGTCGAGCTGCACTATTCCGAAGATGAACAGCCCGACGACCGCGGCGAAACCTGCCGTGATCTTTACCCTCTGCCACCAATCCGGCCGGAACAGGTGTGGATGCCGTTCGGCGACGCTGGCCTGATTGTCGAAACGGAAAGAGTTCATCTTCCCGCCCCTTCCATTCCGAGGAGGCGGTGGCGCACGCGCTCGGTGACGAAATCGATCAGCATGACGGTGACGACAATCAGCAGGAGGATGGCGCTTACGTCCGTGAAGTAGAACTTGCGGACCGCTTCGATCAAATCCTGGCCGATGCCCCCGGCACCGACAAAGCCCATCACCGCGGCGCCGCGCACGTTGATCTCGAACCTCAGCAGTGCGTAGCTGACGAAATTCGAAAGTACCTGGGGCAATGCGCCAAACCGGACGATCTGAAGCCAGCTACCTCCGCTAGCCGCGACCCCCTCGACCGGCTTGCTGTCGATATTCTCGACCACTTCGGCGAACTGCTTGCCAAGCGCCCCGGCCGTGTGGATCGCGATGGCCAGAACGCCCGGCAGCGGCCCCAGACCGAACGCCAGCACAAAAATCAGGGCGAAGACGATCTCCGGCACGGTCCGGCAGAATTCAAGCGTCCGCCGCGTTACAAAGACGATCGCGCGCGACCTTACCAGATTGGCCGATGCCAGAAAGCAAAGGACGAAACCGCATAGCCCCCCGGCAAGGGTCCCCACATAGGCAATCAACAATGTATCGCCGAGCAGCCGCGTCCAGCGCGGCAGTCCCCAAAGCCACTCCGAAAGATCGGCCCATAGTGAAGAGAACGACAGCTTCGGGGCGATGCTGACAAAGTAAGTCGGAAAGCGCCAGAAGTTCTCGGAGAACTTCCAGAGGTCGACGTCGCCCATCCAGCCGGCGACCAGCACCGCGGCGACCATGACGGCGGCACCCAGCCAGAAGCGCCGGCGCTTGGCCGCTACCGCCGCAGCATAGTGATCCGCGAGTTCTCGCAGCTTGGCTTCAGGGAATTCGGGAACGGCGGCTCGCATCGGCTTTTCCGGCAAGGGAACGGGTGGACCTCGCGATCCGCCCAAATCAACCGGATCCGTCGCCGTGCTCAGGACTTCTGCTTGCGTATGCTGTCGACAAACTTGATCAGGTCGACCACCGGTTCATAGGCCTTGTGATCGACTTCGACGAACGGCAGCTGTTTGCCCTGATAGATCTTGTCAAACGCGGCCTTGTCCTTCACCGCGATTTCGAGCACCGCCTTCTTGATCGCCGCCTTGAGGTCGGCCGGCAGCGTGCCGAGATAGGCCATCGGCGAATTCACAATCTGCTCGGACTTCATGATGACCTTGAAGTCCGCAGCTTTTGCCATTCCCTTGCGTTCCATTCGCAGCAGGTTCGACTCGTTCTCATCGTTCCACCAGTTGAACGCGGCATCGCAGGTCCCCTGCGACAGCCCGATCACGGCGTTCTCATGGCTCCCGGAATAGACCACCTTGGAGAAAAACTTCTCCGGGTCGATGCCCATCTTGTCCATGGCGAAACGCGGCACGTTGTTGCCCGACGTCGAGTTGGGATCCACGAGGCAGAGGTTCTTGCCCTTCAGGTCCTGGATGTTCTTGTAGCCCGAGTCGCTTTTGACGTAGAGCACCGAGTAGTAGCCCTTGGTGCCGTCGCCATTCACTTCGATCGCGAACGGCTCGACCTTGGCGCCGATGATGTAGGCGCGGGCGTAGGACGCCGGACCGTACATCGCGATGTGGATGTTCCCGGCCCGCTGGCCCTCAATCACCGCGGCATAATCGTTGGCGATCCGCAGCGTCACCTTTACGCCGAGTTCGCGTGACAGATACTCCGTCAACGGCGTCCATCGGTCCGTGGTGCCGGAGGCATTCTCATCCGGCACCTTGGCGAACACCAGTTCGGAATATTTCGCCTTCCAGTCCTGCGCCGAAGCGGTGGAAGCCGAGAATGCCACTCCCGCCGCGACGGCGAGTATCATACGACGGTTGATCATGACGTCTCCTGTTTGCAACGATTGAGGCTGGCGGATTGCCTGCCCCAAGGCTTCCGATCGACAAATGCAGCGCTCAGGCCGCGGCAGCTGTGCCAAGAGCAGGACGCGCCGAAGCAGAAACATGCGCGGGTGCCGCGCCCATCACCTCGTCCGCCTCGAGATCGTAAAGCTCGCGCGCAATCCGGTCGGTCAGCATTTCCGGCGCGCCGTCAAACACGATCCGCCCCGATGCCATGCCGATCAGGCGGTCGCAGTAACTGCGCGCCAGGTCGAGAGAATGCAGATTGCAGATCACCGTGATGCCGAAATGCTTGTTGATTCGCAGCAGCGCATCCATCACGATCCGCGTATTGCGCGGATCCAGCGAAGCGATCGGTTCGTCGGCGAGGATCATCGCGGGTTGCTGAACCAGCGCGCGCGCAATTGCGACACGCTGCTGCTGGCCTCCGGAGAGTTGGTCGGCGCGCTGCGCTGCAATCGAGGCCATGTCGAACTGCTCGAGCGCCGACATCGCAATCGCCTTGTCTTGATCGGGCCACAGCTGCGCCAGCGATCGCCATGTCGGCACCGTCGCCAGCCTGCCCATCAAGACGTTGGTCAGCACGTCGAGCCGACCGACCAGATTGAATTGTTGAAAGATCATGGCTGACCGGGCGCGCCACTGACGCAGATCGTTGCCGCGCAACCGGGTCACATCAACGCCCTCGAACAGGATGCGTCCTTCGGACGGTTCGGCCAGGCGGTTGATCATCCGCAACAGCGTCGATTTGCCGGCGCCGGAACGGCCGATCACGCCGACAAAACCGCCAGGCTGGATCGAGAACGATGCATTGTCGACCGCGGTCGTTGTGCCGAACCGGCACGTCAAACCTTCCACCACCAACATGCAATGCTCCAGAAAACCAAACCGTGCCCTTCGCTATCTTCAGGGCATTACAGTTGTGTGACAATCACGCTGCGACGCAACCACCGTCCACAAGGCATCTCCGTCATGCAATCGTCATGACACCGTCATGAAGCCCCGTGAAGACGTGCGGTGCTGGCGCCCCTGGATCGGCGTCCTCCTTGCTTTGCAGAAGGCTCGCATGGCCCGCACAATGCTTTCGGTTGACCTGACGATCGATCCGTCCGCGCAATTGCACGAGACGAGGCTCGGCGCCTATTGCGAGGTCGGCCCGCGCACGATCCTGAATGAAGTGACGATGGATGACTATTCCTATGTGGTGAACGATGCCCAGATCACCTACACCAGCATCGGGAAATTCTGCTCGATCGCGGCTATGACCCGGATCAATCCAGGCAATCACCCGATGCAACGGGCGTCGCAAGCTCATTTTACCTATCGCGCCAGCGCCTATTTCGCGGGCGAAGGCGACGAGGCCGAATTCTTCGAATGGCGGCGCGGGCACCACGTCGCTATCGGCCATGACGTCTGGATCGGCCATGGCGCGGTCGTCTTGCCCGGCCGAAACATCGGGACCGGCGCGGTGGTCGCCGCCGGCGCGATCGTGACCAGGGACGTCCCGACCTATACGATCGTGGCCGGCAACCCGGCACGGCCGATCAGGCGCCGGTTTCCGGAAGACATCGCCGCCCGGCTTGTCGCACTGGCCTGGTGGAATTGGAACCATGCGGCGCTGCGCGAGGCCCTGCCCGATTTCCGCGCGCTCGCGATCGAGGACTTTCTCGCCAAATACGAGGCCATCGCCGGCTCCGCCCGCGCCGGGCTCCAGCGTCAAGAGGCGGCGTCGTGACCGACATCCAGATCGAAGGCGGCCGAGCTCTGCTGGGCCGTGAAATTCAGGAAACCTCGTTGCGGACCACAGGGCGAGACATCAGCGCGGTGGGCGCGCAGGACGGCCGCGCGCCACTTCGTATCAATGCCACAGGCCTGCTGGTGCTGCCGGGAATCGTCGATCTGCATGGGGATGCATTCGAGCGGCAGATGATGCCCCGCCCCGGCGTCGATTTTCCCGCCGATGTAGCGCTGGCCGATAGCGACCGCCAGGCGATCAACAACGGCATCACGACCGTGTATCACGCCGCGACCTGGTCGTGGGAGCCCGGGCTGCGCAGCGGCGACAACGCCAGGCAATTGCTCGAGAACATCGAATCGATGCGGCCGCAGCTCGCGGCCGACACCCGGTTCCATCTCCGCCACGAGACCTATAATCTCGATGCCGAAGCTGAGATCATCGAATGGCTGATCGACGGCCGCGTCGATCTGTTCGCGTTCAACGACCACATGGATGCAACGGTAACGAGCCTAGACAAGCCGCAGAAGCGAAGCCGCATGGTCGAACGCAGCGGGCTTTCGAGCGAGGCATTCGATCGACTGGTCGCACGCGTCGCTTCCCGCGGTCACGACGTTCCGGCATCCATCGCGCGGCTCGCTCAGGCCGGGCGCGGCGCCGGCGTCCGCATGCTGTCGCATGACGACGCGAGCCCGGCGCAGCGAAGCGCTTTCCGGGCGCAGGGCGTCGGCATCGCCGAATTTCCCGTCAACGAAGAAACCGCGCGGGCGGCGAAGGCGGCCGGCGATTTCATCGTGCTCGGCGCCCCCAACGTCGTGCGCGGCGGCAGCCATACCGGCTGGACCAGGGCATCCGACATGATCGCCAAGGGATTTTGCTCGGTGCTTGCATCGGACTATTATTATCCGGCGCCGTTATTGGCCGCGTTCCGACTCGCCGCCGACGGCATTCTCACGCTGGCCGAAGCGTGGCAACTGGTGTCGGCCGCACCCGCGCGTGCCGCCGGCCTTGCCGACCGCGGCGTGCTCGCCGAGGGGTGGCGCGCTGACGTCATTCTCGTCGATGACCGGATTCCGCTGCTACCTCGAATTGTCGGGGTAATCGCCGCCGGGCGCCTGGTGCATCTCACGGAAGCCGATCGCATCGCCCGGGTGTCATCCGCGCCGCGCAAGGCTGTTGCGGCCGCCTGAGGCCGCTCTATTCTGCCGCCATGACCCACACCCCGCGCTATGCGATCTACTACGCCCCGGCGCCCGACAGCCGCCTCGATCGCTTCGGCGCGCATCTGCTCGGCTATGATGCCTTCCGCGGCGAGGAGATCGCCTTCCCGAGCGACATCGAGCAGCAAGCGCCGGATTGGCGCGCGTTGACCAGCGATCCCCGAAGGTACGGTTTTCACGCCACGCTGAAAGCACCGTTGGCGCTGGCTCCGGGCATGAGCGAAGGAGAGCTTCTCGCCGCCTGCGCTGCTTTTGCCGCCACGCCGCGGACCATTCCGCTAATCCATCCTGTTGTCGGTTCGATCAGCGGCTTCATCGCGGTGATCCCGGCGCAGCCGTCCGCCGAGCTGATCCAGCTTGCCGCCGATTGCGTCCGCGCATTCGACCCGTTCCGTGCGCCCCTCACCGCGACGGACCGCGCGCGGCGAAACCCGTCGCAACTGACACCGCGACAGCGCGACTACCTCGATCGCTGGGGATATCCCTATGTGATGGAGGAATTCCGCTTTCACATGACGCTGACGGGCCGCCTCGCCGCCGAACGCAGCGACCCGATGCTGGCGATGTTGCAGGACCGCTTTGCGGCAATTGACCTGAAAACGATCGCGATCGACCGCATCGCCGTGTTCCGCGAGGATCACGCCAACTCGCGCTTCCGGATCGTCGGTCAATACCTCCTCACGCCAGCGGTCGGCTAGCCGCGGCTCAGAATTGCCGGGCCAGCGTCCGCGCCGCGCGCGCGTCCGGGCGCGGCTCGATATCGACCGACCACAGATCCCGGTTGTCAACGTCCTTCAAGGTCACCGTCATGACCTTCGAGGCGCCATCGATGTCGACGCGGCCGAAGAATTGCAGCCCGAAACACGGCGCGAGGTTTTCGCCCTGCTCCGCACTGCAGCCCTTCTGAAAAGCCACCGAGGGCCCGAACGTATTGTCGAGTTCGCCGGGCCCCCAGGTGCCGGCATGCAGCGGCCCGGAGACGAATTCCCAGAACGGCTCGAACTCCTGAAACACCGCGCGGTTCGGATCGTAGCGGTGCGCGGCCGTGTAATGCATGTCGGCCGTCAGCCAGACCGTGTTCCTGACGCCGACGCGTTTCATGAACGACAGCAGATCGGCAATCTCGTTTTCACGCCGCTCCGGCGGACCATCGCCAAGCGCGATGGCGTCTTCGCTGATCACCCCGATCGGCATGTCCGCGGCGATCACCTTCCAGGTCGCGTCCGAGGCCGACAGTCCGCGCTTCAGCCAGGCCAGCTGCGCCGGGCCCAGAATGCAGGCGTCGCTGCGGTCGTCGCGGTTGTTGGCGGTCGAATCGCGATAGCTGCGCATGTCGATCAGAAAAACGTCGAGCAAAGGGCCGTAGGCGATCTTGCGGTAGATCCGGCCGGCCTGGGCGGGAAGATTGCGGATCGGCATGAATTCATGAAATGCGCGGGCCGCCCGCGCCACCAGCCGCGCGGTGCCATCGTCAGCGTAGCCGCTCTCGTCGGCGGTGCCCTGCGGCGACCAGTCGTTGGTTACTTCATGGTCGTCCCACTGCGCCAGCATCGGTACCTGGGCGTTGAAGGCTCGCAGGTTCGCATCGAGCAGGTTGTATTTGTAGTTGCCGCGAAACTGCCCCAGGCTGTGAGCGACTTCGGACTTCTCCTCCGTCACGATGTTGCGCCAGATATTCCCGTCGGGCAGCTTCAGTTCGGCCTCGATCGGGCAGTCGGCGTAGATGTGATCGCCGGAGTGGATGAAGAAGTCAGGGCGATTTTCGAGCATGGTCCGGTAGGTCCGCATCCCGCCGCGGCTGGGGTCGATGCCCCAGCCCTGCCCGGCAGAATCACCCGACCAGACGAAACTGATGGCGCGTGGTTCGACCGGCGCGGTACGGAAACGACCGATCTGCGCTTGGCCTGAAGTCCCGGTTTCACCGGCATCTTCAAACCACACGCGGTAGAAGATGTCCTGCCCCGCCGGAAGGTCCCCGAGCAGAAGCTTCGACGTAAAATCATGGTCCGGCAACGCCTCCGACGAGGCCGCGCCGATGATGGTCTTGAAGCTTTCGGCGGTCGAGTACTCGACCTGCATGCGCGCGGGACGGTCTGCTCTCGCCCAGATCACCGCGGAGCTGGCCGACACGTCGCCCGACGCGATCCCGCCGGCGATGCGAGGCCGGTCCGCGGCGCGGTTCAGATAGGGCCTGGCCAGACCCGTGCCTCCCACAAACGCCACCGCGGCGGCTGACCGAACCATCCATTGACGTCTGGTCAACCCGCGTTTGGCGCGTTTCGCAATCGGCATTCCGGCATCCCCGTCGAATCACGACCAAAGGTGCCTCCCCAGTTTGACCGTGGGCTGAAGGTTTTGCGACAGGTGGATGAACCGTCCGAACCTCAGATAGCTCGGGAAATCATTCCATCCGTTACAGGACTGTCAAATACCTGCCCTACCAGTGATCCGCGCCGGAGGATCACGACGTGGCGAAGATTGAACTTCAGGCAATCCGCAAGACTTTCGATTCGACGGAGATCCTCAAGGGCATCGATCTTGCCATCGAGGATGGCGAGTTCGTTGCGCTGATCGGTCCATCCGGTTGCGGCAAGTCAACCTTGCTGCGCATCATTGCGGGGCTTGAGCCGCAGAGCTCCGGCGAGGTTCGCATCGATGGCGCGCAGGTCGACGGCATCAGGCCCAGCGCCCGCAACCTTGCGATGGTGTTTCAGTCCTACGCGCTCTACCCGCACCTCAGCGTGTTCGACAATATCGCGGTGCCGCTTCGGATGCGACGTCATTCCACGCTTGCGCGCATGCCCCTGGTCGGCCGGCTCCACCCCGCGCGCGCCGCCACCGAACGCGGTATCCGGGAAGAGGTCGAGCGGGTTGCAGCTCAGCTCGAGCTCTCGGGCTTTCTGAAGCGAAAGCCCGGGCAACTGTCGGGCGGCCAGCGCCAGCGCGTCGCCGTCGGCCGCGCCATCGTGCGACAGCCGGTCGGATTTCTGTTCGACGAGCCGCTGTCGAACCTGGACGCCAAGCTGCGGGTGCATATGCGCGCCGAGCTCGCGCAACTGCATCGCCAGCTCAGGGCCACCTTCGTCTACGTCACCCATGACCAGGCTGAAGCGATGACGATGTCGAGCCGCATCGCCGTCATGATCGAGGGCCACATCGTTCAGGTCGGCACGCCAGCGGAAGTCTACGACAACCCGCAGGACATCCGCGTCGCGGAGTTCGTCGGCAGTCCCAAGATCAACGCCCTGCCGGGCGTCATCCGCGAAGACGGCGGGGTGGAAGTGCTGGGGTGGCCGCTTGGGTTGAGCACGCCTGCCGCAGCGGGCCGCTGCTCGGTCTGCGTTCGGCCTGAGCGGATGGAGCTGAGCTCCGGCCCCTCCGCCATTTCGGGCACCGTGCTGCACCTGGAAAACCTCGGCGCCGAGGCGTTCGTCCACATCAAGGTCGAGCGCATCGAAATGCCGCTGCTCGCGCGCATCAGCCCCGACCGGCAACTGCCGGCGATCGGAAGCGCCATCCAGTTCGGCTTCTCGACCACCGCCGTCAGGATTTTCGACGCCGCGGGCAAACGCATCGAGGTCACGGCGGCGGCCCGCAGCGAACGGATTCGGGAGAAGGCCGTTGGCTGATGCTCTCACCGCGACTACGATTTTGGCCGGGCGAGGCGCGGCGGCCGTCACGCCCGCGCGCGACAACAGCCGCTCCTGGCCTGCACTGGCCATGGTGGCTCCCGCCATTGTCCTGATGGGTCTCTTGTTGCTCGGACCGCTGCTCGGCGTTATCGCCCTGTCATTCACTGACTATCAGCTCGGTAGCCCGCGCTTCGCATGGATCGGCTTCGCGAACTATGAGGAAATGCTGGCCGACCGCGTGTTCTGGATCTCGCTGCGAAACACCCTGACCTATGTCGCGATCGTGGTGCCTACGGCGGTCGCCTTGGGGCTCGCCGTGGCGCTCCTGATCGAAAGCGGCAGCAGCCTGCGGGCCTGGTATCGCACCATCTACTTCCTTCCGGTGATGGCTACCCTGATCGCAATGTCGATCGTCTGGGAGTTCATGCTGCATCCCCAGTTCGGACTGGTCAACGGGCTGCTGCACAGCGTCGGGCTGGAAGGGCGCAGCTGGTTGCAGGATCGCGGCACCGCGCTCTACGCGCTGTGCGTGATTGGCGTCTGGCAGGCGCTCGGCTTCAATATGGTGCTGTTTCTTGCCGGTCTGGTTTCAATCCCAAGGCCGCTCTATGACGCCGCCGAAATCGACGGCGCACATGGCGCCTGGGCGCGCTTTCGGCTGGTCACCTGGCCGATGTTGGGGCCGACCACCGTATTCGTCGTGGTCATCACCGGAATCCGTTCCTTTCAGGTGTTCGACACGGTCCACGTCCTCACCAAGGGCGGACCATCGAAGTCATCCGAGGTGCTGATCCACACCATGTATATCGAGGGATTCGAGTTCTTCCGCTCCGGCTATGGTGCGGCCTTGACCGTGGTGTTCCTGATGTTCGTGCTGCTGCTGACGCTGGTCAAGTCGTCGCTTGCGAATCGCGGGGTCCATTACGCATGACCCCGCGCCGCCATGGCATCACCTGGTCCGCGGCCCGGCATTTGCTGCTGCTGGCCGGCGCGGCCTTCATCCTGCTGCCGTTTATCTGGATGGTTTCGACGGCGTCGAAGCCGCAAACCGAGATTTTCACCACCGACATCCATTTCATTCCGCAGAACTTGGCGTTGTGGGAGAATTTCGCCACCGCCTTCGGCAAGGCCAGTTTGTGGCGGTTCCTGCTCAACGGGGTCGTGGTCACGGTCTCGATCTTCGCGCTGCAGGTGCTGATCGCGCTGCCCGCGGCCTATGCGCTGGCCAAGCTGCGCTTTGCCGGCCGGGAGGTTCTGTTTGCACTGGTGCTGTTCTGCATCCTGATCCCGCCGCAGGCAACGGCGATCCCGGTGTTCCTGTTGTTTCACCAGATCGGCATCCTCGACAGTTACGCGGCGCTGGTGGTGCCGTTCACGATTTCAGCGTTCGGCATTTTCCTGATGCGGCAGTTTTTCAAGACCGTACCGGATGATCTGATCGAGGCCGCGCGCATGGACGGCATCACCGAGTTCGGCATCGTCTGGCGCGTGATGCTGCCGACTGCGATTCCGGCCCTGACCGCTTTCGGCATCTTCTCGGTGGTGGCGCACTGGAACGACTATTTTTGGCCGCTGATCGTGCTCAACAGCGAGCATCTGCGTACCCCGCCGCTCGGGGTCGCCAGCTTCCGCAACGAGGAAGCCGGCACCAATTACGGCCCGCTGATGGCAGCCGCCATCGTCATCATCGCCCCGCTCGTGATCGCGTTCCTGCTTGCCCAACGCCGGTTCATCGAGGGCATCACGCTGACCGGCATCAAGTAACCTCAGATGCAACCGCAACGAAGGAGATATCGATGTTGAAGAGAATGACTGTCGCCGCACTGGCCGTGCTTGCCGGCGTCGCCGGCGCGCAGGCCCAGAACCAGACCGAAGTGGTGCTGCAATATCCCTATCCGGAATTGTTCGCCGAGACCCACAAGAAGATTACCGAGGAATTCGCCAAGGTTCGGCCCGACATCAAGGTAACGATGCGCGCGCCCTACGAATCCTACGAGGACGGCACCCAGCGCGTACTGCGCGAGGCCGTCACCAGCCAGATGCCCGACGTCAGCTTCCAGGGCCTCAACCGCATCCGCGTTCTCGTCGACAAGAACATCCCGGCTCCGCTCGATGGTTATATCGCCGCGGAGAAGGATTTCGACAAGCAGGGTTTCCATCAGGCGATGTTCGACATCGGCACATCGAGCGGCAAGGTGTACGCTCTGCCGTTCGCGATCTCGCTGCCGATCGTCTATGTCAACCTCGATCTGGTCAAAAAGGCCGGCGCCGACCCGGAGAATTTGCCGACGACATGGGACGGCATCATCGACCTCGCCAAGAAGATCAAGGCCGGCGCCCCCGACGTCAACGGCATCACCTACGCCTGGGACATCACCGGCAATTGGCTGTGGCAGGCGCCGGTGTTCTCCCGCGGCGGTTCGATGCTGAACGCCGATGAGAGCAAGGTGGCCTTCAACGGACCGGAAGGCCAGTTCGCGATCCGCAACCTGGCGCGTCTCGTCACCGAGGCCGGCATGCCCAACCTCGATCAGCCGGCGATGCGCGCCGCGTTCGCGGCCGGAAAGACCGGCCTTCACGTCACCTCGACCTCGGACCTCAACAAGGTGACGCAGATGGTCGGCGACAAGTTCGCGCTGAAGACGCACACCTTTCCGGATGTTGTGGCTCCGAACGGCCGGCTTCCCGCCGGCGGCAACGTCGTGATGATACTTGCCAAGGACAAGGCCAAGCGCGATGCCTCCTGGGAAGTGGTGAAGTTCTGGACCGGCGCGAAGGGCGCGGCGATCATGGCCGAAACCACCGGCTACATGCCCCCCAACAAGCTCGCCAACGATGTCCATCTGAAGGACTTCTACGTCAAGAACCCGAACAACTACACCGCCGTCAAGCAGCTGCCGCTGCTGACCAAGTGGTACGCCTTTCCCGGCGACAACGGCCTGAAGATCACTGACGTCATCAAGGACCACCTCAACAGCATCGTCACCGGCACGCGGACCAAGGAGCCCGACGCCGTGCTGGCCGACATGGCGGCCGACGTCCAGAAGTTGCTGCCGCGGTCGGTTGGTTCGGTACGCTGACCTCCACCAGTTCGGGGACAGCTCAGTGTTGTCCAGCGCAACGGGGCGCCGCCAACGCCCCGTTGTCGATCACAGCGAGGTTCGCATGAAACTCATCCATATGAGCGACATCCATCTGACCGCCCCCGGAAGCACAATCGGGGGTCGCGACCCCCGCCAAAATTTCGAGCGTGCGCTCGTACACGTCCTTGCCGACCACAGCGACGCCGAACTGATGGTGATCACGGGCGATCTCTCCGACTGGGGCGACCAGGCTGATTATCAATGGCTGCGGAGCCGGCTGAACTGCTTTCCGCTTCCGGTCCGGCTCTGTATCGGCAATCACGACAGTCGCGCGGCCTTTCTTGCCGTGTTCCCCGAATACGCCGAACCGGATGGCTTCGCGCAAGGCGTTCACGACACCGCCGCCGGCCGCTGCCTGTTTCTCGACACAACCGAGCCCCGGACGCATGCCGGCCGCTACTGTTCGCCGAGGCGGGACTGGCTGGAGCAACGGCTGTCGGAGCATGACGGGCCGTTTCTAATGTTCATGCATCACAATCCGATGCCCACCCACCTTGGCCCGATGGACCAGATCCGGTTGCTCGACGACGCGGCTTTCCGGGAAATCGTCGGACGGCATCGCGCGAAAATCCGGCACATCTTCTTCGGCCATTGCCATCTGCCGCTGGGCGGTTCGGTAGCGGGCGTGCCCGCCACTTCGCTCCGTGGCACCAATCACGCAAGTTACCCGCTGTTTTCCGAGAAGGTCATGCTGAGCGCGTCCGACCTGCCGGAATCCTACGGCGTCGCGTTCGTCGGGTCGGACTACGTCGCCGTGCACATGGTCGAATTCGGCTATCAGGGTGCAATCCGGATCGAAGGTTCGCCGGATTTCGCGATGTGGGATCGGGAGACCATGCAGCGATGAGGTTCGTCATTCTCACCGATACGCATTTCGTGCCGCGCGGCCGGAAGCTTTACGGGCTGGATCCTGCGCAACGTCTCGCGGTCGCCGTCGAAAAAATCAACGCGAGCCACAACGACATTTCCTGTGTGATCGTGTCGGGCGATCTCGCGCATTGGGGCGAACGGGCAGCCTATGCCAGCCTCTCTGGCGTGCTCGCCGGGCTCAAATCGCCAACCATCCTGATGATGGGCAACCACGACAGGCGCGAGCCGTTCCGCCTCGAATTCGCCGGCGCCGATCGCGATCCGCACGGTTTCGTGCAGGCGGTCCACACCTTCGATGCCGCCACCATTGTCACGCTTGATACGCTCAACGAGGAGACGCCGGATCAAGCCGGCATCCTGTGCCAGCGCCGGCTGGAATTCCTGGCCGACGCGCTGGCGTCAGCCCCGACGGACCGGCCGCTGTTGTTGTTCCAGCATCACCCTCCCTTCGACAGCGGGCTGCGCTACATGGACACCATCAAGCTGGCCAATGGCGAAGCGGAGTGGGATGTTATCGCCAGCACCCGCAAGCCCGACTACCTGTTCATGGGTCACCTGCACCGGCCGATCGCCGGAACCTGGCGCGGTATCCCTTTCCACATCCAGCGCGCCTTGACCCACCAAGTCGCCTTCGACTTCGAAACCGCGGGATACATTCCGGGCACGCTTGAGGCTCCGGACTACGCGCTTGTGGACGTGGACAAAGGGAATATCGTCATCCATCAGCGCTCGTTTCTCTACGATGGTCCGGCGTTTTCACTGCACGACCCCAAGGCCGCGTCATCCCGGTCGACTCGCGAACTGGCCGAGGTCGGCCTATGAACTTCGACCGCCGCCATTCTGCATCGTGGGTACCTTCGGAGACTTCGGCCCGTTCGCGCGTGTAGCGGGAAGCCCGCGGAATTCCGCACCCAGGCTAGGCTAAGGGTACGGCGATGGGCTAAAGTGGGAAAATCCGCGGTTTGCGACCCTTTCCCGCCTTCAGAAGTCGTGTCCGATAACCGCTGTGCCTGGCTGGCGACGCAGTGCTGATCGCGCCGGTCTCCGGGCGAATTCCTGCAAACAGAGAATTTTGCAGGGAAATCAGCCATTATTGGGTTGAGGAACGTGATCTCTCAGCCAGATCACCCTGCGCTGCAGCTACTTCTGCGGTAATTCCCTGCTCAAGGTAACAGGGAAATATTGCGAGCTAACAGGGAGTTCTCGAGGGTTAACAGTCGCACAACGGCAGCACGCAAACGTCCATTTCGCACACTTCTCCTGTCCGAAAGCCGGGCTGCAGGAGACCGGGTCTCTCAATGGAAGGAAAGAACCGGTCGCCGAAGATCATTGCAACACGGCAATCGATCGGACGGAGGCCTACCTAGCCCATCAACGAAGACCGCGCCGCCTGCAAGCCTGGGTGGTTGACTTGTACGGCTGGTGTGGCGTCCGTCGACCTACTCATGCAACGTGGCTGAAAGCCGTTCTACAGCTTCCGCATAATCCTTCATGAAATCGGCGACGACCGACCGCGCCGACTGCTCCGTATTCATGAGACCGACCGCCTGGCCTACGAAGTACGCAGCAAGACTCTTTGCGCCGTCGTGACCTCTCTCCGCGAGCTTATCGACCTTGGCCATGGGCGGCCGACTGAGTAGTCCCTGCAGCGGCATCGCCAGCGGCTCCGGCGCATCTTTGGCGCCCCAGGCATCCGACCAGGCCGACTGCAACTGTCGCGTCGGCTTGCCCGTGCGGCTCCGGGAACGGACGGTGTTGCGCGACGTCGCCTTCAGCATCTTCTGCTTGACCGTGGGCGTCGTCTCGGCCTCGACGGTCGTCAGCCAAACCGACCCACACCAGACGCCCGCTGCGCCCATCGCCATGCAGGCCGCCATCTGCCGGCCTGTCGCAATGCCGCCCGCGGCCAAGACATCGATGTTCTCGTAAGGCTCGATGGCTTGCAGGACCTCGGGGACAAGCACCATTGTCGAAACCTCGCCGCAATGGCCGCCCGCCTCGGTGCCGGCAGCGACAAGTATGTCGACCCCTGCCTCGGCGTGATTGATGGCGTGCTCCTTGGCTCCGGTGAGCGCGCCAACGAGGATGCCCTTCGACCGTGCCCGTTCCATGATCGACTTCGGTGGCACACCGAGGGCATTGACGAACAGCTTGATCGGATGCTGGAACGCCACGTCGAGAAGCTTTGCGGCTCCCGCCTCGCGCATGCTGTCGGCCGGGCGATTGTCGTACTCGCCGCTCCAAACATCCGACGTATCAATGCCGTGCCGCTCAAGAAGGCTGTTCACGAATTTTCTGTGTCCGTCCGGAATCCGTGACTGCAGCTCAGCCTCTGTAAGGTCGCCCTGCTTGTCCTCCATCTTGTTCGGAATCAGCAGATCGATCCCGTATGGCCGGCCCTTGACACGCGAATCGATCCAATCCAGTTCGATTTTCAAGCTCTCTGGTGTGTGGCCGACAGCGCCGAGAACGCCGAAACCGCCAGCGTTCGTTACCTCTGCCACGACATCGCGGCAATGACTGAACGCGAACAACGGGAATTCGATACCCAACTTCTTGCACAGCGCCGTCTTCATGATTTCTTGCTCCCTTGTCTCTTGCACCCACAGGTCCAGGCTGTCCGCCCAAATTCGTGCGCGGGGCCGCGCAGGGCCATCGGTGTCATGCTGGGCGCCTTGTTAGACCTATATGCGATCGGAAGACGGGCCCAACGCTCCACCCAGGCAGGCATGCCGGTCATCCGAGCAAGAGTGGGAGCTTTCGAGGCCCCCTGACCGCACCTTCGGACCACCTGACGGCTTTGACATCGGCCAGATGAAACTCGGGAATCCTCTTCAAGAATTCCTCGACCGCAACGGTGAGTTCCATGCGCGCCAGGTTCGAACCAACACAACGATGTATTCCGAGGCCGAAGGCCGCATGGCGGTTCTCCTTGCGGTCAATAACGACCTTATCGGCGTCCGGAAAAACCGCGGGATCCCGGTTGGCCGCCGGGAAGGAGAGCAGCACCATTTGCCCCTTCTCGTAAGGGCAGCCACCTACGACCGTGTCCTTGGCGATGAGCCTCGCCATGGTCACCGGCGAATAGGCCCGCAGGAATTCCTCAATCGCCGTCGGCATCAGCGCGGGCTCGGCAACCAGACGGCGCCGATCAGCGGGCGTTTTTGCCAAATGCCACAGGCAAGCTCCGATCCCGCTCCATGTCGTATCGATACCGGCAATGAGCAGAAGGCGGAGGGTGCCGAGGATATGGTTGTCCGTCAAAGGCGCGCCATCGATCCGTTGGGCGGCCAGATAGCTGATGAGATCATCGGTCGGCGACCTGCGACGTTGTTCCACGTGATCCAGCAGGTAGGCGGTCATTTCCGACAAGGTACGCACCATCGCGGCATCGTCCAGGACGGCTTCCTCAACGAGACCATGCACCCAGCCACGGAACATTTCACCATCGCCTGGCGGCAGGCCAAGCATCCGGGCGATCACCCGCACCGGAATATGCTGGGCAAAATCCACCGCTGCATCACACGTCTCATCGCCGATAAACCGATCAATGAGGTCATTGCAGATCATGCGCGTCGCCGGGATTAACCTGTTGATGGCCTCGGGCGTGAACTGAGGCAGCAGGACCATACGGGCGGCCCGATGATGCGGCGGATCAGACGTGATCGGGGGCGCCGGCGATTTCACGGGGGGCGGCGTCTCGCGCACCTGGACCCGCCGTGAAGAGAAATGCTCGGTATTATACGCGATCTGACGGATGTCTTGGTAACGCGTGGGAAAGTACACACCCTGGAACCGACTCGTGTGAGCAACCGGACAGGATCTGCGCAGATCGTCCCAGATTGGGAACGGGTCCTCAATCCATCGCGGGTCAAGGTGGTCGAAGTCTGTTGCCCAATCAGTAACGGGGTGCCGATTGCTCATTCGGGCCTCCTTCCATTGAACGGCGAGCCACCAAGTTCGGGGGGACGCCACCCTCATCCGCCGAGTTATTCCGGTTCGCGCCGATCTCGACTGTCGGGCCCAGGCCATCCTGACCATGCCGCACCGCAGCGCACAAACCGTCAACTTCTCGCTAAGATTTTCTAACGCTTGTTAGGGGCATCATCTAGCTCGTCTTGCCGGACGTCAAGAAGCTACGGGTTCCCCTCCGCAGAAATACGTCGTTTTGCTGCGCAAGAATTCCGGTGCGGCAGGCATCGCCGATCCGGATATGCCTCCATCCCCTTCGACGCCTTCTCGGCGGGGTCACAATCGAGGATATGGTATGGCGCCAATCGTGATTATTTGACCATGCTCGCTTCCGCATCGCCAGGCAGCGCCAACTCGACGACGACTCAATTCATTACCGTGCCCCCATCGACCGAGATGGTCTGGCCGGTGACGAAGCCGCTGTCACCGGAAAGCAGCCAGATCGCAGTGCCGGCAAGATCGGACGGCACTAGATTTCGCGGAATCGATTGCGACGCGGCGATCGCCTGCAGCGCCTTGGCATGCTTTGCTCCAAAAAACTCCTGCGTACCTTCCGTCAGTACGGCGCTCGGCGCGATGGCATTGACGCGGATGTTCTCGCGACCCAGTTCGCGGGCAAGCCCGCGCGTCATGCCGATCACCGCCGCTTTCGAGGTCGTGTAGTGGATCGCATAAGCCAGGCCGTAGGTTGCGGCGAGCGAAGCGATGTTGACGATGCTGCCGCCGCCGGTCTTGCGCATCGCGGGCACCGCTGATTTGCAGCAGTTCCAGATACCCTTGACATTGACCGCCATGGTTGCGTCCCAGTCGGCCTCGCTGATGGCGTCAAACTGTCCGCCACGCAGCTTCGCGTAGAGCGCGGCATTGTTGATCAGCCCATCGACGCGATCGAACGCTTTCAAGGCGGCGGCGACCATCGCATCGGTCGCCCGGCAGTCGCTGACGTCAACCTTGACCGCGATCGCATCGCCGCCGACTGCTCTCACAGAATCGAGGGTTTCGCCACAATCGTTGATGTCCGTCGCAACCACCCTTGCGCCGACTTTCGCACAGGCCTGCGCATATTCCTGACCGATGCCGCGCGCAGCACCTGTCACGATCACCACCTTGCCGTCCAGAGTCATTCCATTCCTCCTGAGTTACTGTCGGAACTGCCGGGCCGTTTCGATCAGAATGGCCTTCTGCGATGGAGCTATGGGTATCGTCAGGGAGCAAGGAACCTCTCGATGTCCGGCATCGATGTCATTCGCCAGCAACTATTCGCATTGGCGAGCTTCAAGGACGCACGCTGCGCTTGCGGCGCCGATTGGCCGCGAGCCGGCTCCGCCGCGATCTGCACAGTCCACTCAATTTTGACCATCATCCGACGGCCGCTGGCAAGCGTGCGTCGACCGGCAGGCCGAGCGCCCGGCGCAAACCCTGATGGTAGTGAATCATGCCAGGCTCCACCTGTCCGTAGACCACGTGGGACTGGGCACCAGATCCGACGCCCAGTTGAATGCCGCGCCCAATCGGGAAATCTTCATTGCTGACGACCTTGACCAGGAGGTCAAAATTCTTCTCCCAGTGCAATTTCTCTTCGTCGGTCGTCGGCGGCTTGGGCACGTAGAAACCGGTCTCCATCACCGCCCGATCGACGCGGCCATCGACCGGGAAAATCCGTTGAATCTCGATGTGATCGCCCTGCGGCACCAGCAACGTATTGGGAAACAACAAATACACAATCGCGGTGTTCCGCATCAGGCTCCACTGGTCCTCGGGCTGTTCGCGAAGGCGGGCAAGTTTCTTGCGCGGCAAGATGACGCGCGCATTGCTCCCGAAGGCTTCGAAGTGGCTGACATTGCCGTAAAGGATCGAACCGAGCGATTCCTTGTGCAGGAAACCGATGTGATAGCCCTCGAGGAAGGTGTCGACGAGAATCTTCCAATTCGCCTTCTCCGGCACCAGCCGCCGGTCGTAGAGATGATAGGTATCGATCCGGTACGACGCGAGCTCGGGCCCAAGACCGCCGAGCCAGCGATCGATATCGAAAGTTGTCGCTCCGTCCGGGGCCGGCCGCGGCACGACCCAGACCAAGCCGTATCTCTCACATAGCGGTAAAGCCACCAGCGACGACCGACTCTCCCTGAAATTGGCAAATGCTGCCTCGGCGGGTACACCTCTCAACTGCCCGGTCAGATCGTAGGTCCATGCGTGGTAAGGACAGCGAAACAGTCTAGTCGCACCGCAGCCGTCAGCGACCTTGGCGCCACGATGACGACATACGTTGAGAAATGCGCGCAGTACGCCGTCGTTCCCGCGCGCGACAAGGATCGGCAAGCCGGATAGACCGTCGGTACGATACTGGCCAGGCTCAGCCCACTCAGCTGAAATGCCCATCAGGATCGGATAATCCCGAAACAGGGCTTGCTGTTCAAGCGCGAGACGCTCCGGCGAAGTAAAGGCGTCGACGCTGTTCTCCCACGGCGCGTCAGCGAGCGCTGTGGTCCCTGTATCGACATAGTGGAGGAGCGTCTTGCACAAGGCGATCTCGGTATCGCGATCCATCGGCGTTCTTCCCGTTCGCGAATCCTGCATACAATGGACGGCCGGCATAGCGTATCCGTCAGGATTTGCGCCATTTTCTAACGGACGTTAGATATTTGCAAGCGTTGCCTGCGCTCAGGACAGCCAGCGCTTGCGGCGCTTGTAGTGCTTGACTTCACGATAGGATTTGCGTGAACCGACTTCATTGAGGCCGAGATAGAATTCGCGAATATCGGAGTTCTTCTTCAGCGCTTCCGCTGAGCCCTCGAGCACAACACGGCCGTTCTCGATCACGTAGCCGTGCTTGGCGACGCCCAGCGCCATGGTCGCATTCTGCTCAACGAGGAGAACCGACAGCTTTTCGGCGGCCACGAGACGGCTCACGATCCCGAAAATCTCCTCCACCAGCATCGGCGCGAGGCCGAGAGACGGTTCGTCGAGCAACATCATCTTCGGGCTCGACATCAACGCCCGGCCGATCGCCAGCATCTGCTGCTCGCCACCCGAGAGATAGCCCGACTGCTGGTAGCGGCGATCCTTGAGACGCGGAAAATACTGGAAAACGCGATCAATTCCGTCGCGAACCTTGCCGTAGTCACGCTGCACATGCGCGCCTGCGATCAGGTTCTCTTCGCAGGTCAAATGCTCGAATACGCGACGGCCCTCGAACACCTGCGCGACGCCGAGCGCCGTAAGGTCGAAGGCGCGCATACCATCGATCCTCTGGCCATTGAACTCAATCGAACCCTTTGTCACCTGGCCGCGCTCGGTCCGCAGCAAGCCTGAAATTGCCTTGAGCGTCGTGGTCTTGCCGGCGCCGTTGGCGCCCAGAAGCGTCGTGATCGAACCTTGCTCCACATGGAGCGAAACGCCCTTCAAGACAAGGATCACGTTGTCGTAGACGACCTCGATGTTGTTGATTGCCAGCATGAACGGTTTCGCTTCGTTGGCGCGGCCTGAATGCGCAAGAAATATCGGTTGAAAGCTGACAATCGAATGTCCGCTTTGGCGTCTCATATGCTGTACGGCGCGCGGGTTGCCGGTAGCAGCAACCCGTGCGATTGTTCGCGCTATTTCGACTTTGCTTCTGCCGCAAGATGCTTCTTGATCAAGTCGCGGTAGGCCTGAAACCACTCGGTGGTCTTGACGAACTTGCCGCCCTTGACCGTCCATATTTGCACCCAACCGCCACCTTCGTGATCCTCGGGCGTCAGTTGCATCGGTGGCACAAGACCGCCGAGGGTAAGGCCCTTGACCCGCTCCATGCCGTTCTTCACGTCTTCGGACGTCGGCATCGCACCGTTCTTGGCCTTCACGGCGTTGCGGAACGCCTCAACATGCACTGCGGCGACCATGATACCCCGGTTATAGAGAACCGTTGTTTCGATCTCCTTCGGCGCCGGCTTGCCCTGCGCCTTGTACATGGCAATGATATCCTTGATCACCGGAAACTCATCGCCGACCCCGGCGAACTGGATCGTGTGATAGCCTTCGGCGATACCGAAGCCGCCGGCAGCACGCACGTCCGCCTCGGTCCCGCCCCACACCAACGACACGACCTTGCTCAACGGAAAACCCTTGCCCTTGAGTTCCTTGATCGAGACAGACGGCGAACGTCCGAACAGATGGGAAATGATGAAGTCGGGCTTGTAGCGCCCTGTGATATCGAGAACCTGCGCACCCAACTCGACGCCCGGCGGGGGCACCGCGAAAGTGCGCATTTCGAAGCCCTCGATTTTCGCGAGATCCTCCAGAATCGGCAGCGGCTCCTTGCCGGCCGGATTGTCATAGAACAGATAGGCGATCTTCTTGCCTTTGAGGTTGCCGCCGAGCTGCTTCTTGGCAAACTCGACCGCAGCCGCGGCCTGTGACCAGTAGCTCGCAGCGATCGGGAAGATATACGGGAAACGCTTGCCGTCGGTCGCGGAAGCGGTTCCGAATCCCGGCGAGGTGCCGAGAATCTTGTCTTCGTTGAGCTTTGAGGTCAGCGCTGCTGTTTGCGGCGTGCCATAAAGCCCCTCCAACACCGCGCCTTCCTTCTTGAAACGCTCGTGCGCCTCCATTGAGGGAGGCACCTTGTATTCATTGTCGACCTCAAGGACCCTGATCTTGAAGCCTTCGACGCCGCCCTTGCTGTTCACCAGCGCAATATAATCCTGATAGCCGGGACACAGGAAAACACCGACGTTTTGGGTCGCGCCGGTCCGGTCGCAGTGAAGACCGAACAAGGCTTCTTTTTGCTGGGCGGCAGCCGGGTGTGCGCCCAGAATTATCGCGCTGGCGAGGAGCATCGCTCCCGCCCAGTGTCTTGTCACCTTCACCATGACTTCCTCCCTTGTTGTGAGGCTGTGCCTTAGTAGGAAAACGGCCAGACTCTGAAATAATTGCGGACATTCCGCCACAAGCGGTTCAGACCTTCCGGTTCGAGCACCAGGAAAACGATGATGAGCGCGCCGAAGATTACAAGTCTCAGACTGGAGATGATGCCGGGCAGTTCGCTTGCCGTAAAGAACAGCGGACCGACCGTCTCCATGACCGTCCGGATCACGAGCGGCAGCAGCGCTACGAAGGCTGCGCCAAGAATCGACCCGAGCACCGAACCCAGCCCGCCGATGATGATCATCGCCAGAAAGTCGATCGATACGCCGAGCTGGAAGTTCTCGTAGTTGGCGATACCGAAATAGTAGGTGTAAAGGACGCCACAGACGCCAGCGTAGAATGACGATATCGCAAAGGCGATCAGCTTGTAGCGGAAAATATCAATGCCGATGATTTCGGCGGCGATGTCCTGATCGCGGATCGCGACGAAAGCCCGGCCAATCCGGCTTCGCACCAGATTGAGCGTGGCCACGATCGCCAGCACGCAAAAGAACAGCACGAAGAAATAGAGCTGGCCCTGGGTTTTAAGTTCGTAGCCGAACAGCGAGGGACGCGGCACCTGTATCGAGGCCTGCGTACCGCCGGAAATCCACGGCACATGGTTGATCGTCCACTCGATGATCAGCTGGCCGGCAAGAGTCGCAATCGCCAGATACAATCCCTTGATGCGCAGGCTCGGTATTCCGACCACCGCGCCGACCAGCGCGGCCATCAACCCGCCCGCGGGCAGCGTGACCCAGAACGGTAGATCGAGCCTGACCGCCAGATTGGCAGCCGTGTAGGCGCCGACCGACATGAACGCCGCATGGCCGATTGATATCTGTCCGGTGTAGCCGACGAGAATGTTGAGACCGAGCGCGCCGACGATCGAGATCATCACCAGATTGATGATCGAGAGGTAATAGTCGGCCAGCAAGAGCGGCGCCACCACCACGAACAGGACGAACAGTGCAATCACCGTCCCGCGTGCGACCGGCAGCGGATAGAGCGCCATGTCCCCCGCATAGGTGGTCTTGAAGGTACCGGACTCGCGGTGAAACATTGTGCGCCCCGTCCTATACCCGTTCAATCTTGCGTTTGCCAAAGAGACCGTACGGCTTGAACATCAACGCCGCGATCATCAGAAGATACGGTACAAAGTCCTTGGTGCCGCCGCCGACATAGGGATCGATGTACGCCGAGGCGACGCTCTCCACAATTCCGATGATGAGGCCGCCGACAACCGCGCCCGGAATCGAGTCCAGCCCGCCAAGAATGACGACCGGAAACACCTTGAGACCAACCAGCGCGAGTTGAACGTCAACCCCCAGCATATTGCCCCAGATGATACCGCTGACCGCGGAGGCGATACCCGCCATTGCCCACGCGATGGCGAAATAGCGCTCGACATTAATGCCCATCGCCATCGCCACCTGCTGATTTTCGGCGACAGCGCGCATCGCGACTCCTTTGCGGCTCTTCATGAAGAACCAGGTGAAGCCGGCAAGAAACAGTAGGGTCACGATCACCCCGTAGAGCTGGATCGGCGCTATCGTCGCCGGGCCGAGCGAGAATGCGTTATCTCCGATAGGGAGCGGCACAGTGCGGGTATCGCCGCCAAAGGTGATCGGCGGCAAGCCACGCAGGATCGCCGCAAGCCCGATGGTCGCCATGATGACGGCGACGATCGGCCGCCCAAGCAACGGGCGCAGCACGACCCTCTCCAGCCCGAAACTGAAGCCGATCATGATCGCGATCGTGGCAATCAGCGCCAGCACGACCGGCATCCCCTTCGCGGTCAATAGCGCCGCGGCGACAAAGCCGGCGAGCATGACGAATTCACCCTGCGCGAAATTGAGCGCTTCGGTCGCCTTGTAGACAAGGACAAAGCCAAGCGCGATCAATGAATACAGCATTCCGATCGACGCACCGCTGACGACGAGCGAAAAAAAGAAGTCGAGATCCTCGCCCATTCGCTACGCAGCCTCCTTCTCGCTGATCGGAGATCCATCGCCGTGAATGGCGATCACGGACCTCAACGTGCTTTTTCGGCCGTCCTCAAAGGTGATCTCCGTCGTCACCTCGACCTCCTTGGCGTCGCCATAGAGGGCCGAGATGACGTTTGCGTATTTCTCGGCGACGAAACCACGACGGACCTTGCGGGTCCGAGTAATTTCGGCGTCGTCCGCCTCGAGCTCCTTGTTGAGCAGAAGCATTCGGCGGACCCGCGTCGATTTCGGAAGCGTCATGTTAATCTTCGCAATTTCGTCCATGATCAGGGCCGCGACCTCTTTCTTGCAGCTGAGGTCCATAAAGCTGGAATAAGCCAGACCGCGTCGCTCCGCCCACGCCCCAACCGTGCTGAGATCGATGGCGATCATGGCCGCGACGAATGAACGGTCATTTCCGAACGACACCGCCTCGCGAATAAACGGGCTGAACTTCAACTTGTTCTCGATGAACTGCGGCGCAAACGGACTGCCGTCGGCGAGCTTTCCGACATCCTTGGCGCGATCGATGATCGCCAACTGGCCTTGCGGATCAATAAGTCCGGCATCGCCGGTTCGGAGCCAGCCGTCGGGCGTGATCGCCGCCCGTGTGGCGTCGTCCTGCTTGTAGTAGCCGACGAAGACGCCCGGCCCTCGCATCTGGACCTCGCCGCTGTCGTCGATCCGCACCTCAAAGCCCGGCACCGGCCGCCCGACGGTGTTGGGATCGGCCCGATCGTCGCTCTGGGCGCATGCGAGCGCGCTTAGTTCGGTGGCTCCGTAGATCTGCTTCAGGTTGATCCCGAACGAACGGAAGAAGCGGAAGGTGTCGGGGCCGAGCGGCGCGCCTCCGGTGAGGCACCAGCGGGCGTTACGTAGGCCCATCTGGTCGCGGACCGGACCGTAGACGAGGAAATCGCCGACGCGATAGGCGAGTCGCATCGCCAACGGTATGGATTTCGCGTCGCTTTTCATCAGCTCGTGGCGCTGTGCGAGATCGCGGAAATATTCGAAGGTTCGCCGCTTCAGCCACGACGCGTCAGCGGCCTTGACCTGGACGTCGGTGAGCAGGGTTTCCCAGATGCGCGGCGGCGCGATCATACCGTGCGGTCCCAGCTCGCGCAGGTCACGGCGCACGGTCTCGGGACTTTCCGGCGTATTCACCGTTACGCCGCCGACCAGCGCCGCGCTCAGCGAGAAGATCGTGTCGCCAACCCAGGCCATCGGCAGGTAGGCCAGCCAGTTGTCGCCCCGCTTGACCGACTCGACCCGCATGTAATTTTCAGAAGTCGCAATCAGATTTCGGTGACTGAGCAGGGCGCCCTTCGGACGCCCGGTGGTTCCGGAGGTGTAAGCAATCATCGCCACGTCGTCGGCCGCACCCTGATCGACTTCTTGCCTGTAGTAGCCTGGATGGTCTTTCGCAAACGCCCTACCCGCCGCCTGGGTGTCCGCAAATGACCGCAGCAACGGGTCGTCATAGGTCGCAAGACCGCGCGGGTCATCGAAGATCACAGCCTTGAGGTGCGGCAGTTCGCCCTTGAGCGACAGCACTTTGTCGACCTGCTCCTGGTCTTCGACGACGACGACCGAAACCTCGGCGTGGTTGAGCACGTAGGCCAGTTCGGTCGCTATGGCATCCTGATAGACCGGCACCGCGACCCCGCCGAGCGCCTGTGCCGCAATCTGCGCCCAGTACAGACGCGGACAATTGTCGCCGACCACCGACATTTTGTCGCCACGCCGGAAGCCAAGCGAAGCCAGGCCAAGTGCGAAGTCATGCACGTTGTCCTGGTAATTCTGCCAGGTGTGGGTCTTCCAGATCCCTAGATTCTTCTCGCGCATTCCGGCAGCGCGACCGAACGAGGCCGCATTGCGCAGCACCAACCGGGGCAGCGTCGAGGTCGTGGGATCTTCGGCAAACCCGGAGTGAGGTATGCTCATGATTTGGTCCCAAGATAGGCCTGCACGACTGCAGGATCCCGCTGCACGACATCCGGTGCCCCTTCCGCGATCTTGCGGCCGCGGTCGAGCACCACGACATGGTCCGAGATGTCCATGACCACGCCCATGTCGTGTTCGATCAGAACGACGGAAACGCCGCGCTCCAAGTTGACGTCGAGAATGTAGCGCGCCATGTCTTCCTTCTCGTCCTGATTCATACCGCCCATAGGCTCGTCAAGAAGGATGACGGTGGGTTCGAGCGCCAGCGCGCGCCCCAGTTCGACGCGCTTGCGCAGGCCGTAGGCGAGCGCCCCGGTCTGCTGCTTGCGCAGGTCCTGCAGTTTCAGGAAATCGATCAATTCCTCGCAGACCTCACGATTTGCAATCTCCTCGCGCTGGGCCATGCCCCAGTAGATCGCGCTGCTCAGGACGCCTGAGCGCATGCGCACGTGACGCCCGAGCATCAGGTTGTCGAGAACTGTGAGTCCACCAAAAAGCGCGATGTTCTGGAAGGTTCGCGCAATTCCCAAACCGGCAATCTCGCTCGGCTTGCGGCGGGTGATGTCGGCGCCGTCCAGAGTTATGCTGCCGCTATCGGGCTTGTAGAAACCCGAGATCATGTTGAGCAGCGAGGTCTTGCCCGCCCCATTGGGACCTATGATCGACAGGATCTGCCCCTTGCGCAGATCGAGCGATATATCCTGAACGGCTGTCACGCCGCCGAAACGTTTTGCGACGTTTGAAACCGACAATTGCGCGATCGCATTCGTCAACGGCAAAGGTGGATCAAGCCTGTTCGAAGGCCCGCTCATTGGGAACGGCAACCAGAACACGACTCGAGCCGGAAGCACGTAGCTGACAGCCACGTTGTCATTCGCATCCCCCTGGGTCTGACACTCCGGTCTTGATTGCCGGCTTCAGTCAACATCGCGATACTGCGATCGGCCTCAACCAAGGCATTTTCGAACGCACGTTAGTTTTTTGCAAGCGGCAAATCCCGGCACGTGGTCTTGGCATGGCACCGCAGTGCAACATTGCCACGCCGGAAGACTGAGGGTCCGGTTTGATCTGTCTGGTTAGAATACGTCGAGCTGAAGCATACCAGAAGCAAAGGCGGACATCTGCAGGGCGACACCATCGAACTCCACGACCTCTCCGGCGCACAGGAGCCTTCTGTTGTCTAAAGCTGAAACCACAGCTGTTCCGGTAGGGATAACCCTCGTTCCATGACCGGCGAAGTCAAGGATTCCCGATTTTCCCCAAGATCATGTCGGCGGCGTTTTCCGCGATCATCATGGTAGGCGCATTGGTGTTGCCGGCCACCAGCGTCGGCATGATTGAGGCGTCGATCACCCGCAGTCCCTCGATACCGCGCACCCGCAGCTGCGGATCGACTACTGACGCCGGGTCGGCGCCCATCCGGCAGGTTCCGACCGGGTGATAGATCGTCTCGGCCCGCTTGCGGATATCGGCGGCGATCTCGTCATCGCTTTGAACCGCGGGGCCAGGCAAGACCTCCCGGCGGGAATGAACAGCCATGGCGGGCGCATCGAAGATGCGCCGGCCGATCTTGACCCCGGCGATCATGGTTTTCATGTCTTCGGGGTCATCAAGGTATCTCGGGTCGATCAGCGGATCGTCCAGGGGATCGGGGCTCTTCAGACCGATCCTGCCCCGGCTTTTCGGCAGCAGATCGCAGATGTGGAGCGTGAAGCCATAGCCATACGTGATCTTGCGTCCGTGGTCGTTCAGATAGGTTGGCAGGAAGTGGAATTGCAGGTTAGGCCGGTCGCGCTCAGGCGTGCTTTTGACGAAGCCTCCCGATTCCGCGACGTTGCTGCTCAGAAACCCGTTGCGGCGGAAGATGTAGGAAAACAGCCCCGCCACCGCGCGCGGCAGGAAGCTGAGCGCCACGCCGATCGGTATGCGCGACGTGGCCGCGTTCATCAGCGTGATGTCCAGGTGGTCCTGCAGATTCTTGCCCACGGCAGGCAGGTCATGCACCACCGGGATGCCATGCTCCTTCAACTCCCCGGCCGCGCCGATGCCCGAGAGCATCAATAGCTGGGGCGAGTTCACCGCGCCACCGGACAGGAGAACCTCGCCCGCTGGCTTCAGCCGCGCCTGCTTGTATTCGTTGTTGATCCTGTAGGTCACGCCACTGGCGCGCAGGCCGTCCATCACCACGCGCGTCACCCGCGCATCGGTGATAACCTCCAGGTTCGACCGATCCATCGCTTTCTCCAGAAACGCCTTGGCCGAACTCCAGCGTCGCCCACGGTTTTGCGTAACCTGATAGAGCCCCACTCCCTCCTGACGCTCGCCGTTGAAGTCATCATTGTGCTGGATCTGCAGTTCGCGCCCGGCCTTGACGAAGGATCGGCTGAGCGGGTTGACCGTCTGCAATTCGCTGACGAACAATTCACCGCCCGCCCCGTGATATTCGGAACTTCCGAACCGCTGGTTGTTTTCCAGACGCTTGAACAGGGAACGAACCCGTTCCCAACCCCATACCGAGGTGTCAGCGGCAGCTTCCCAGCCGTCGTAATCCGCCTTGTGGCCGCGCATATAGACCATCGCGTTGATCGAACTGGACCCGCCCAGCGTCTTGCCGCGCGGCCAGAACAGACGGCGGGCGTTCAGATGCTGCTGGGGTTCGGTATTGAAAGCCCAGTTCAGTTTCCTGTTGTTGGCCAAAAGCGCGATACCGATTGGCGTATGGATCAGCGCGCTCTTGTCTCGCGGTCCCGCCTCCAGCAACAGGACGCGCTTTGCGGAATCCGCGGACAGCCTGTTTGCGAGCACGCAGCCCGCCGAACCGGCGCCCACGATGATATAGTCGTACATGCCCTCGCTCTCCGATCGTCGTTCCGTGGAACCCATTACCCCAGCACCTTGACGACAAGGCTGATGAACCGCTTCACGAAACCCGTATAGGGCGGGTACAGCATGTGGACGATCGAGTAGCTGTCCTCCAGGATGGCCTTCTCATGCGAAAATGCCCGAAACCCGAATACGCCGTGCGCCGCTCCGATGCCTGAGTTGTTCACCCCGCCAAAGGGCAGGTTGGGATGCAGGAAATGCACGACCGTAAGGTTGACTCCCACCGCGCCCGAACTGGTGCGCTTGATGATGTCCTCGACAAAAGCCTGGTCATTGTCGAAGACGTAGAGCGCCAATGGCTTCGGGTTGGAGTTGATCTGATCGACCACCCTGTCGACGTCGTCATACTCGATGATCGGTAGGATCGGGCCGAACAGTTCCTCGCGCGAAATCGCCATCTCTGGGGTAATGTGGCTGATCAGCGTCGGCGCCACGAATTTCTGCGCCGCATCCGTCTGCCCGCCCAACAGGATCCGCGCGCTCTTGGCGCGCGCATCCTCTATCAGGCCGGCAATCCGGCTGAAATGCCGGTCGTTCACGATACGGCAATAGTCGGGCGTCATCTTCTGCGCCTCGGGCGTCCTGCCATAGACGCGGCCGATTTCCGCCATCACTGCCTCGCTGAATTCTGGCGCGATGGTGCGATGGACGAATACATGGTCGGGCGCAATGCAGGTCTGGCCGTTGTTGGCAAACTTGCCCCAGACAATGTTGCGCGCCGCCTTCTTCAGGTTGGCGGTCGGGCCGATGATTACCGGAGACTTGCCGCCCAGTTCCAGCGTGACCGAGGCCAGGGACTTCGCCGCCGCCTCCATCACGAGCTTGCCCACCTGCGGACTGCCTGTGAAGAAAATATGGTCGAACGGCAGCGCCAACAATTCCTGCGCAGCGGCGGCGTCGCCCTCGATCACGGCCACAAGATCGGGCGAAAAAGTCTCCGCCACGATATCTGCAATCAGGGCGGAGGTCGCCGGCGTCAGTTCCGACGGCTTGATGATGGCGCTGTTGCCCGCGGCTAGTGCCGAGACCAGCGGGCCAAACGCCAGGTTCAACGGATAATTCCACGGCGCAATAATCAGGCATACACCCTTTGGCTCGGGTCGGATCCTGGCCTTGGTGCCGAAAACACCCAGCGTGGCCGCTGCCCGGCGTGGTCGCATCCAGCCCTTCAAGTGGCGCTTGGTGTGCGCGATCTCCTGCAGGACCGGCAGGATTTCGGTCAATTTCACCTCGCTCTCGGGCTTGCGGAAATCCGCATAGAGAGCCGCGACAATGTCCGCCTCGCGCCGCTGCAGGACTTCTCTCAGCCGGTTCAGCGCCGCGATCCGCGCCTTGCAGTCGAAATCCGAGCGCCGCGCCCAGCCTGCCTTGCGTTGTCTCGAAAAAACATCCGCAACGGATGATCTGGGATCTACCAATGAAATGTCGTTCGGACCGGCGTGAATGTTCACAATGACCTCCATGGCTGGCCTGACCGGCCCGACACTCCTGTGCCGACACGGGTCGACTAGGTTTCCTGGTAAAGCACGTAATCTTTCTTGGTAGCGCCGCACTCCGGGCAACACCAATCCTCAGGAATCTCTTCGAACCGGGTACCTGCGGCGATGCCCCCGGAAGGGTCGCCAACGGCCTCGTCGTAGACATGCCCGCAGGTGATGCAGACCCATTTTGCGAGAGGCTTGTTTTCGCCAGCCTCCGCGGCCTTGGGTACGGCGGCCATCCGCGCCGCCTGTCTTGACATCGGGCCGGCGGGCTTCTCGATAATGGCGGTGTCAGTGACCGTTACAGCGCTAGGTGCGATCCCGGCAAATTCGACGGCCTGAGTGGCCGGCGTCGTAGCGGCCGGCGCTCCGCCGATCAACTCGAAGTCGACCTTGTCGCGCACGGCGCAATCGGGGCAAGCCCATTCGTCGGGCACATTGGCCCAAGCCGTGCCTGCAGGAAATCCTTCATGCGGATGGCCGAGCGTTTCGTCGTACGTGTATTTGCAGCCAGGGCACTGATACTTGGCCATGTTGCTATCCCCCCATTTGCGCGCATCCGGCTTTGCCGGGCCGATTTCTACCCATCCCCGGTTTCTCCGTGGGCTGGTGCGCAGCAGCTGACCTCCTGCATGGCCTGATGCTGATAGTGACCTCCACTGGCCGACCAGCAAGCGAAGCTAGTCGTACGGCTCAGGGCTGTGGCGTCGGGTGTCCGCACCGTGCGGCAAGCGAGAGCGGTGCGGAAATTGGCGGCTCACTCGGCCGCAAGCATGCCAGGCTTGGCGCCAGTGCCGATCGTGCCGAACTTGCGCTCGTAAAACGCGTGCTTGCCCTCTTCGATCTGGATCTTGCTCAGATCGCCATGGGCCCAATCTACCACGCGCGAGTCCATGGCCGACCTGAACCAGTTCGGAATCATCGCGATGAAGAACATGCCCGGATAACCCGAGGGCAGCGTCGGCAGATCCTTGAAGTCGCGCAGCGATTGGTAGGACCGCGTCGGATGCGCATGGTGATCCGAGTGGCGTTGCAGGTGGAACAGAATCAGGTTGGACACGATGTGGTTCGAGTTCCACGAGTGATGCGGTTTCTGATGCTCGTAGCGGCCATTTGGCAGCTTCTCACGCAACAAGCCGTAGTGCTCGATGTAGTTAGCGCTGGTCAGTTGCCACCACCCGAACGCCATCTGGATCGGAAGGAAAACCAGCATCAGGGGGCCGAAGAACGCCAGCAGGCCCGCATAGAGCGCAAAGGTGATCAGCATCGGCTGCACAATCTCGTTCTCCAGGCTCCAGGCGCTCTTGCCTCGGCGCGACAGGCGTTCCTCCTCAAGCGCCCAGGCGCGGCGGAAGGCACCTGGAATCTCGCGGGTGGAGAATTGGTAGATGCTTTCACCCATTCGCGCGGTCGCCGGATCCATCGGGGTGGCGACGTCACGGTGATGGCCCTTGTTATGCTCAATGAAGAAATGGCCATAACCCGCAACCGCAAGCACCAGCTTGGCCAACCAACGGTCAAAAACCTCCTTCTTGTGCCCGAGTTCATGCCCGGTGTTCAGCGCGAGGCCGTTCACGATTCCCAACGAGAGCGCCAGGGTGATGATTTCCAGCCAAGACATCGCATGGGTGCTGACCCACCAGGCCGACACGATCAGGGCGGCGTAATGGATTGGCACGGTCAGATAGGTCAAGACGCGATAGTATCGGTCCTTCTCAAGCATCTCGACCGCCTCTTCCGGTGGATTGTTGAAATCCTCGCCAAACATGGCGTCCAGAAGCGGCACCATCCCGTACCAGACGATCAGGACCAGACCGTACCAGATGCTCCACCCGGTCTGGGCCACCAGCCAGAGCCCGATCATCGGCGTCGCCGGCCACACGGTGGACAGCACCCAGAGATAGCGTTTACGATCGACATATCCTGAGATTGAAACGGATTGTTCTGGCGTATTGGTCATGCGGCATGTCCTCCCCTTGACCCCACCATTCGTCGCGCGGCAGGTGATACCAGTACGCTCATCCCGGTCCCGAGCGGGTAGCTTCACAAGCGGAGATCAATACGCTGCGGTCTACAACTACACTTAGGTGTAGTTCTTGGGTTCCAATCGGGTATCCTACGCTCATCCGTGCGCGCTTTGAGACCCCATGACCAAGGATACCAGCGACGACCCGACATATCCGGGACGGATGCGTGCCGCCCGAACTTCCGCGCGTCTGGAGACGATCGCCAAGGGCTCCATCGCGCGGCCGCGATTGATCTTCTTGCACCAACCGGAGATGCGGACACTGATCCTGCGCGCAACGCAGGGATATGGGAAATCGGTCGTTCTGGCGCAGAACTGGTTGGCCTTCAGGGCCGCCGGGAACCATGCGGCCTGGGTTTCCCTGCGCGACGGCTGCGAAACCGAAGGCGCGCTGGCAGAGACTATCTACGGCCAACTGCTCGATACCGCGTCCCGCGAAAGCCGCGCGGTCCCGGCGGATCTGGCCGAGTTGGTGGCTACGCTATGGGAAGAATTCGGTGCCGAGCGGCCAATCAATGTCATCTGCATCGACGACATCGAACACGCCCCTGGCCTGCTGCACGCACTGGAAGCCTTCGCACGGGAAAGTCCGCCGAATGTCCGGTTCGCTATCGCCGGCGATACCCGGCGCGGCTTTGCCCGGCTTGGGCTCGAAAGCGGTGTACGGGAGATCTTCGCCCGCGATCTGGCCTTTACCTTGGACGATGCCGAAACGTTCATGCAGATGCACCCGGCCGCCAACGTAACGGCGCGGCAGATGATCGCAGAGACACAGGGCTGGCCCGCGCTCTGCCACATCATGTGCCGGACCGAATTGCCGGCGAGGCCTGCGGTAACCTGGCCTGAAACGGTAACCTTCCTCCACGAGGAAATCGAGCGGCGCCTGTCGCGCCGGCAGCTTGAGTTCGTTGAAAACGCAGCGATGATCGATCCGATTTCGGCGGAAAGCTACAACTACGCCTACAAGTCTGCCAACGCCGCCGCGCTGATCGAGGAGATCGACCTGGATCACCTGCTGTTTCGTCCCGCCGAAGGCGACCCAACGCTGTTCTCGCTGCACCCGGTTTTGCGCGACTATCTTCAGCATCGGTTTCTGGCGCGCAGTGCCGAGCGAAAATCCTATGTCCTGAAACGCGCGGCCTTCTGGCACTGGCGGCGACGCGAGTTCCAGAGAGCGGTAAACCTCGCGCTACGGGCGGGCGACCACCGCTGGGCGCTCGGGCTGAGCGAGGACATCATGCTTGATCTTGCCCTGCGCCAGGGCGAGATCGAGGCGTTGCGCGAATGGCTTGGCCGGTTCCCAACCCGCGAGTTGCGCAAGCACCCGATCATCTGCCTCAGCTACGCCTGGACCATGTATTTCAGCCAGCAGGCCGACATGGCCGAAAAGCTGCTGGGCTATCTGCCCGCCCCGCGCACGCCCTCCGACGCGCATCCAGACCGCGGCTGGCTGCAACTGGTCCGCGCGATCGGTGCGGCTACCCATGACGAGTTTCAACTGAGTGAGCGGCTGTGCGGCGAATGGATCCAGACCTTCGGCGACGATAATTCCATCGGCAAGGGTGCGGCACTCACCTGTATCGCTTTCATGCTGGCGAGCGAATATCGGTTTGGCGAACTGAAGCAGGCCCTGGTCATGGCTCATTCAGTCAACAGCGCCGCGCGCCAGCACTATGCTTCTGGCTGGCTTTATGCCGCTGAAATCCAGGCAGCCCTTGCTCGGGGCGACATACGCGCCGCGCTGCAGCTGATCGATACCGCCCGCAAAGACCGCGACGTTCAGGTGACCGGTACATCCTTTACGTCAAAGATACTGATCGCTCTGGAACTTGAGGCGCTGTTCGAACAACGGCGGCTGGATCTCGACGAGAACGCCATCGCCAGCTTGCTTGACTTCATCTTCAACTACGGCGTCACCGACATATTCTACGGGGTGAGCCGCGTCATCGCGGCATGGCATCGGGCCAAGGGCAATATCAAGGGCGCCGCGGCGTTGCTGGAACGGGCACGCGCGCTTGCGGCGGAAAGGTCGCTGCCGCGACTAGGAGTACTGATTGAACTGGAGCTTGCCGAACTGGCGCTCTTCAGCGGTGCGCACGACGTCGACCACCTGCTGCCGAGAGACTCTCACGAGGTTCTTTCCGGGCCCCATGCAAGACCCCTGCGTGCCCAACTCTCGTTGTTGCGCGCGATGGAAGCCATCGCCAGGGAGCAGCACAGTCTCGCCCTCCGCAACAGGACTCTCCAACAAGCGGATCGCCGATCAGCTCCTGGTCAGCGAAGACACGGTGAAATGGCATATGCGCAAGATCTTCGCCGACCTGAAAGCGCGGAACCGCGTGCAGGCCATCAGCGAGGCCGAGCGGCGCAATCTGATCTGACGGGGTATTCGGGCCTCGGCCTGAAAAGATAGAGATGACTCCTGCCCGATTCCCTGGTCGTCTCTCTGATCTGGAGAACACAACTGCGTACAATCGCTCGCAACACGAGTTTGTCGTACAACGAACCCGGCATCGCCCCCAAGCCGCCGTCGGTCCCGCAATGGAGATGATCACATGAGCGCAATCGGCTTTCAGCTTCCCGAAGACGTGGTGGCGGTGCGCGACGGGGTCATGCGGTTTGTCGAAGCCGAGGTTCTCCCGCGCCTGGAGCGCAACCATGCGCTGCTCAGCGATCCGCGCCTCATCTACGCTGTCGACGGGCGGTATGCGCCGGAGGTGCGCACGCTGATCCGCGAGGTGCGCATGGCGTCCGCGACGGCAGGTTACTATGCGATGTGTGCGCCGGTCGCGATTGGCGGCGGCGGGCTCGGACACCTTGCCTATTACGTCGCCTGGGAGGCTATCTACCGACGAATCGGCGGCCATTCGATCCTGACGCCCTGGGTGATCGCCCATTGGGCCTTTGGGCCGAGCGCCATGCTGACGCAGGCCACGCCGGAGGCGCAGGCGCGTTGTCTCGACGCAATGCTCTCGGGGCGCACCTCGATGTGTTTCGGCCTGTCGGAGCCAGGCGCGGGCTCGGATGCCAGCATGATAAAGACCCGTGCGGTGAAGGATGGCGACGGCTGGCGCATCACCGGCCGGAAACTCTGGACCACGAACTCGCCGACTGCGGAATGGTGCATCGTGTTTGCCGTGACCGACCCCGACAAGGCGCAGCGAAAAGCTGGCGGGATCAGCGGCTTTCTGGTGCCGACGGACGCCGAGGGCTTTGAGGTTGAAAGCGTCATACGGCTGTTTGGTCATCCCGGCGGTCATGAAGGTGCGCTGGTGCTTGAGAACATCAGGGTTGAACCATGGCAACTCGTCGGCACGCTCGACGACGGCTTCAAGCTCGCGCTCTATGGCGTTTCGCTCGGGCGGATCTACAATTCGGCGCGTGCGGTTGGTCAGGGCCGCTGGGCGATCGAGAAGGCGCTCGACTATGTAAAGCAGCGTGAGGCGTTCGGCGCCAAGATCGCCGAGTATCAGGGCGTCTCGTTCCCGCTCGCGCGCGCCGCCACTGAACTTCACGCCGCGCATCTGATGGGGCTCAACGCCGCAATGCTGCTCGATAGTGGCGAACGGGCGGTGAAGGAGCTGTCGATGGCGAAAGCCTACGCCGTGCAGGTGGGCTATCGAGCCGTCGATCAGGCGATACAGGCCCACGGCGCCATGGGCCTTACCAACGAGGTCGGCCTCGTCCATGCCTTGCAGGATTTGCGAATCATCAACATTGCCGACGGCACCAACGAGATCCTGGCGCGCACCATCGCGCAGCGGCTGCTGGCCGGCGATATCGAGTTGTAGCCGGCCAGACCATTGGGACCAAGGCTCGGCTCCCTTGCAACAGGCCGATCCGTCGATTACGGTCGGATCGTCATGATGTATCGTCCGAGATTTGAGTTGTTCGCTGGCCGCCCATTGAAAGTCGTTTCAGAGCTTCGCAATGTTGCCCGAGCAGCCTGGTTGGCCTATTGCACGGCATTACTCATCTGGTGCAAAAGCTGGGCTTTATACGGTGATGCCATTCGGGTTTGAGCGAGCAAGATTTGAAATCTTCATCGAGAATGAAGCGGGTTGCCAAGCGCGAGCCCAAGCGTAAAGAAGTCGCACTTTCCGTGCCGCCGAAATCGCATGTTTCACGAGACCTTATCCTTCGGGTCGCGGCACAGCTTTTTCGACAGCAGGGCTATTCCGCCACTACGCTTCGACAGATCGCTGACAAGGCGGGAATGAAGGCAGGCAGCATCTACTACCACTTTGATTCGAAAACCGCGATATTGGACGAAATCCTCGAACTCGGATTGCAACGCATATTCGATGCGGTAAGGGCAAGTGTGAACGAACTTGGCAAGGGGTCACACCGGAACAAGATCAGCGCTGCTATCAAGACCCATCTCGTCACCCTGCTACAAGAAAGCGACTACACCTCCGCCAATATACGTATCTACGGTCAATTGCCCGAGCGCATCAAGAAGCGGCATCGACCACTACGCCGCGCCTATGGGAAGTATTGGGATGACATGCTGGTGGAAGCGCAGCGTGCCGGCGAAATCCGCCCGGAGATATTAATTGTTCCGCTACGCAGGTTTATTCTTGGTGCCTTGAATTGGACAGTCGAGTGGTTTGATGCGCGAAAAAGCAGCTCGGTACAGGAACTGGCGAACCGGACCACGTCGCTGATCTTCAACGGCATTTTGCCGCGATAGCGTCCAGTTTGTGCGTTAGTTATCGCATACGCTTGGCGACCTCTTCCAGCATTACTTCAGTAGTGCCGCCGCCAATCGATTGAACACGAGCATCCCGCGACATTCGTTCAATCGTGCTCTCTCGCATGTAACCCATGCCGCCGTGAAACTGCAGGCACGCGTACATCACCTCGTTAACGAGCTCGCCGCAATAAGCCTTGACCATCGATACTTCCTTGGTCGCGTCGATCCCCTGAGTTACCAGCCATGCCGCATGACAAACAAGCTGCCGCCCTGCTTCGACCTTGGCCGCCAGCATTGCCAGCCGGTGCCGAATCGCCTGCCGTGACCATAGCGGCGCGCCAAAGGTTTGCCGCTGCGTAACCCAGTCCAGTGTGATCTCAATCGCAGCTAGCGCTTCGCCCATCGCCATCGCGCCGATCACGATCCGCTCATTCTGGAAATTCTTCATGATCGCGTAGAAGCCCCGCCCCTCCTCGCCAAGCAGGTTCACGCTGGGAATCCGGCAGTCCTCAAACAGCAACTCCGCCGTGTCGGATGACCGCCATCCTTGCTTGTCCAGGGCGCGTCCGACACGAAGCCCAGGCGCGCCCTTCTCCACGAGCAACATTGACAAGCGCTGCGAGGGCCGCGCGTCGGGATTGGTAATCGCCGCGATGCAGTAGAGATCGGCGTGCACACCGTTAGTGATGAACATCTTGGCGCCGTTGAGCACGAAGCTATCGCCCTCGCGGCGCGCGGTGGTGCGAATACCCTTCACGTCGGAGCCCGCGCCGGGTTCGGTGACGCCGACCGCGACGATCTTCTTTCCCGCAATGACATCCGGCATGAACTGGTCCTTCAATGCCTGCGAGCCCGCATTGTAGAGATGCACCGACGCCATATCGGTATGAACCAGAACCGTGATCGCTACGCCCGAAAACGTTGACCGTCCCAGCTCCTCGGCCAGGACAACGGTGGCCAACGTATTCATGTCGGAGCCGCCATACTCCGCCGAATAGCGGATACCCAGAAAACCAAGCTCACCCATGCGCCGCAGCACGTCGCGCGGCACCATACCATCCTGTTCCCAATGAAGCGCGTGCGGCTTGATCTCTTCTTCGACGAAACGCCGTAGCTGGGCTCTCAGCAATTCATGTTCTTCGGCAAAGTAAGCCGAGCGATTCAGGGCGTCGACGTGGTACGTGTTCATCATTGACCTTGTGGACTAAGGAACTTTGTCGGAAGGATTGGTTTTCGCTATCGATTTAAAAGCATGAAAGCGGACATCATTCGGCACAATCCTTATCTGCCGTGCCCTGTTTCCCTTGCCCTATTTCCCTCGCCACACCGGCTTGCGTTTCTCGGCAAAGGCTCTCGGGCCTTCAATGGCATCGAGGCTTGCATAAGCTTCAACATGAAGCCTGTTCGCCTCGACAAGTCCCTTCTCGCAGCCGAGGTCCATCGCGGCCAACACGCTGGCCTTTGCCGCCCTCACTGATAGTGGCGCGCCTTCTACAACCTTGCGCGCAAGTTGCATTGCACGCTCACGAACAGCATCGGGTGTCTCTTCCAGATAGTTGACGAAGCCGTATTCCGCGAGCCGCTCGATCGGCAAGGTATCCCCGGTCAAGACGAGTTCCATCAGCACCGGTTGAGGCAACATCCAGAGCAGCGGTACTGCCCACGGCGATCCCCGCCCCATCTTGACCTCGGTAATCCCGGCTCGTGTTCCGCGCAAGCCTACCCTCAAGTCAGACTTCAGCGCCAGCAGCATCCCGCCCGCCATCAGCGACCCGGTCATTGCCGCGATGACCGGCTTTGAAACGTTTCGCATGGCCGTTTGCATCGGATCGCGCATCAGGGTCAGGATATCGACACCGTCACGTGCCCTGATCTCGGCTGCCTGCCTGAGGTCCAGGCCGGCGGAGAATACGCCGCAGTCAGCCGAAGTCAGGATCACCACCCTCGCCTGGGAATCCCGTTCGACGCGCTCCCAGGCATTGGTCAAACCGTTCATCGCCTCGACCGACAAGGCGTTCTTACGCGCGGGCCGATCGATGGTAATCGTCGCGATGCCATCCTCGACCGCGTAACGAATAGGTTCATTGTCTGACATCGATCTGCCCTTTTATCTATTCTAACGTGTGTTAGAATATCCCAAACCTGACCGAACGCAACCGAACGCAAGAGCGTTTTCAGGCGTGGGATTGGCAATGCACGAGAGCCCTTCAAGAATGCGCTTCGCGCCGGACCTTCTCAAGGGTCAGATCGCGCTCGTCACCGGCGGCGGCACGGGAATGGGTCGCGCCACTGCCATCGAGATGGCGTGCTGCGGCGCCCGCATCGCCGTTCTCGGTCGCCGCATCGATCCGATAGAGAGCACCGCAAAGCTAATCCGCGATGCAGGTGGCGAGGCATTTGCCGTATCGGCGGACATTCGCGAACCCGACCTGATCGAACGCGCGATGGAGAAGATCAAGACCGAGTTCGGCGGGCTCAACATCCTCGTCAACAATGCCGGTGGACAATTCGTGACGCCAGCCCGCGAACTCAGCAACAAGGGCTTTGAGACTGTAATCCGCAATAACCTGATCGGCTCCTGGCATGTCACCAAGGCTGCCGCGGACCATTTCATGTTCGCGCATGGGGGATCGATTGTGTTCGTAACCGCCTGTGTCCGCAGCGGCCTTGGCGGCTTCGTGCATACCGCGGCGGCGCGCGGCGGCGTTACTGCGATGATGCGAACGCTCGCCTACGAGTGGGCCGAGTTCGGTATTCGGTTGAACTGTGTCGCACCCGGAACCATCAAGACCGAGGCGCTTGGGCGCTATCCGATACCGCCGGAAGACTGGGTCAGGCTTAACCGTAACATGCTGGGACGCATGGGCAGCGTCGAGGATATTTCGGCAGCGATCATTTTTCTGTCCTCGCCGCTCGGTAAATTCGTCACCGGCGAGGACTGGTACATCGACGGCGGCGAGACGCTACACCTCGCCCACGACGCCCGCGACATGATCGACGCCGTCAAGTTTGCCAAGCGCGAACGCGGCGATTCAGATCGTAGCGGATAGTCAGAACCGCCGACGCTGTGGCGGCTCCTACCCCTTCAAAGCGCTTGCGCGATGCGCGCACCCTCTTCGACCGCGCGCATCGCGTCGAGTTCGGAAGCCTCCTTGGCGCCGCCGATGACATGCGTCTCGATTCCGGTCTTGAGCAGTTCGGCAAGCATTTCGCGGTTGGATACCTGGCCAGCACAGATCACGATCGTATCGACGGCGAGCGTACTTGGCTTGTCTTCCACCATGAAATGCAGACCTTGATCGTCGATCCGCTGATAGGTAACGCCTCCGACAATCTTGACCCCGCGCTTTTCAAGACTGCTACGCAGGATCCAACCCGTCGAGACGCCGAGACCAAGGCCAAGCCGGGTCTTCTTGCGCTGCAGCATGGTAATTTCACGCGAACTTGGCTTTGGCGCCAGCGGATCGCCTGATAGCCCTCCGGCTTTCACAAGGCTGGCATCGATGTTCCACTCCTGCTGAAACTCGCGAATATCCATCGCCCGTGACTTTGGCGATTGGTCAGGCTGCGAATGGCAAAGGTATTCGGCGACATCGAAACCGATACCGCCAGCGCCGATGATGGCGACTCGTCGCCCCGCATGGCGCTTGCCGCTCAACAGATCGTTGTAGAATACCACCTTCGAATGATCGATACCTTGAATCTCCGGCACCCGAGGGTGCACACCACAGGCGACAACGACAGCATCAAACCGCGCCTCTTTCAGGTCGCTAACCGCCGGCGCCGAGTTCAACCGGAGATCGACGCCGCCCTCGGCAATTTGGTCACTGTAATAACTCAGCATTTCGTCGAACTCGACCTTGCCCGGGATTGCTCGGGCAAGGTTGAGTTGCCCGCCTATGCGATCAGTAGCCTCAAACAAGGTTACTTTGTGCCCGCGTCGGCTGGCTTCCGCGGCCGCAGCGAGCCCCCCCGCGCCAGCGCCAATCACTGCCACCTTACGCGAGATCCGGGCCGGGCCGTCCTCAAACTCCGTCTCGCGGCAGGCGCGCGGATTAACCAGGCAACTCGCGGTCCGCCCGGAGAAGATCAGGTCAAGGCAAGCCTGATTACATGCAATGCAGACGTTGATTCTGCCGGAGTTGCCCTCCCGCACCTTCCTGGCAAAGTGCGGATCGGCCAGCATCGGGCGGGCCATCGAGATAAGATCGCTGTCCCCCGCTGCCAGAATTTCCTCGGCGACATCCGGCGTATTGATGCGATTTGACGCCACTACCGGAATCCTTACCGCCCTCTTCAGACGCGACGCCGCAAAACGCCACGCGCCGCGCGGGATGACGTAGGCTATCGTGGGAACTCGCGCCTCATGCCAGCCGATACCGGTGTTGAGAACGTCGGCGCCCGCGGCCTCAACCCGTTGGGCAAGCCGATCGATCTCCTCGCCGGTCGCGCCGCCTTCGACGAGGTCCAGCGCCGAGATTCGGTAGACAATGATGAAGTCGTCGCCGGTGGCGTTTCGCGTGCGTTTGACGAGTTCGACCGCGAGCCGGTGGCGGTTCTCCTCCGATCCACCCCACTCGTCGACACGATTGTTCGTTCGCAGCACCGTGAACTGATTGATGAGGTAACCTTCCGATCCCATGATCTCAATGCCATCGAACCCCGCCTCCTGCGCGAGCAGCGCGCAGCGCACGTAGTCCGAGATCGTCTGTTCAATCTCCGCCCCGGTCATCGCACGCGGAGGAAACCGGTTGATGCGGGTCGGGATGTCGGAAGCACCGACGCAGTCCTGTTGCTTGGAATATCGGCCCGAATGCAGCACCTGCATGCAGACTTTGCCGCCTTGCTGATGCACTGCGTCGGTGATGCGGCGAAGCTCACGAGCTTGTGCACGTTCGGTCAAGATCGGCCCCCCGGGCTCGATCAGACCTGCGGTGTTGGGCGCATAGCCACCGGTGATGATGAGTCCGACCTCCCCCTTGGCGCGCTCGGCAAGGAAAACCGCCATCTTGTGCACGCCGTTCTCCTCCATATCGAGGCGGGTGTGCATCGACCCCATGATCATGCGGTTACGCAACGTGGTTCGCCCGACCTTCAGCGGAGATAGCAGATGAGGATAGAGCGGCGTTCCTGGATCGGCTGGCTTCAGCATGGACGTGGCTCCGTGGCTGGTTGTCAAATTTCTAACAGTTGTTAGACTGAATGCAAGAACTCAAGATCACCTGGATTGGGAGAGGCCGCGATGGATTACGCACTGAGCGAGCAGCAGCAGGCTTTCCAGGAGACCGCGAGGCGGTTCGCCAAGGAAAAGCTGGCCCCCCACTATCAGAGGCGGGCAAGGGAACACCGCATCGATCGTGCCATGCTGAAACAAATGGGATCACTCGGCCTGATCGGCGCCGATCTGCCGGAACAATACGGCGGCCTTGGCGAAAGCAGCGTGACGGCAGGCGTTATTGTCGAGCAGATCGCTTATGGAGACTTCAACGCCAGCTACGTCCAACTCCTGGCGTCACTGCTCGGCGGGATGCTCGCCGAGCACGCCTCGCCCGAAATCGCCCGGGAGTGGCTACCGCAAGTGGCCCGCGGCGAGAAGATCATCGGCCTCGGCCTGACCGAGCCGCGGGGCGGTTCGGACGCTGCTAACCTCATCTTGCGAGCTGAAAAATCAGGAAATGGCTATCGCCTCAACGGTGAAAAAACCTCGATGAGCTTCTCGGATCAATGCGATGCGGCAATCATCTTCGCACGCACCGGGAAGGTTGAAGACGGTGCACGTGGCGTCAGCGCATTCTTTGTCGACCTGGCGCAGAGTGGAATCACGCGGACGCATTTTGATGACATCGGGACCAAGCCTGTCGGCCGCGGCTCGGTGTTCTTCGACGACGTCTTCATTCCGGCCGAGTGCCTGATGGCAGAGGAAAACAAGGGTTTTTCCAAGATCATGTCGGGCTTCGACTATAGCCGTGCCTTGATCGGCCTTGAGTGCATCGGACCGGCCCAGGCGTCGGTCGATGAAGCATGGCAATACTCGACGGAGAGAACCGCCTTCGAGCGGCCGATCGCGCAGTTTCAGGGCGTGAGCTTTCCGCTCGCGGAAGCCGAGACCCAGCTCACCATGATGCGGCAGCTTT
>LNFM01003500.1_pt1 | contig 55119 bp, 53 predicted proteins | sample 596031 | NCBI WGS metagenome assembly LNFM01 (sample SAMN04254537, study PRJNA301005) | activated carbon metagenome | isolation source: dual media filters at the Ann Arbor, Michigan drinking water treatment plant | place: USA: Ann Arbor
GCAACCGCGTCGACCAGGTAGGATGCCGCCGCGCAGGGCGGCTCCCCTGCCCCGTGACGGCGCCCGACCAGCGCGCCGGCGGCGCGCGCCAGCAGCACCGCCTTGCGCCAGCCCGGCACCACGGCGCGGCGGCTGATGGAATCGAACCCGTTGCGCGCCACCTCGCGGCCGATCTCGGCATAGATCACGCGCGCGGCGCCGATTCCCGCGCGGCAGTCGCGCGGCAGCAGCGCGATGCCGGCGCCCGCGCGCGCGTAGTGCATGTCGGCCTCCGCCAGGAGCCGCGCGGTCAGCCGCCCGATCGCCGGCGTGAAGCGAGGCGCCGCCAGGAATTCCTCGGGCGCGATACCTTCCGCCCGCAGCCAGGACAGCGGCAGGAACAGCCTTCCCTCGCGCGCATCCTCGCCGATGTCGCGCGCGATGTTGGTCAGTTGCATCCCGAGGCCGAGGTCGCAGGCGCGCGCGATCGCGTCGGTGTCGCGCACGCCCATCAGCAGCGTCATCATCGCGCCCACGGTGCCGGCCACGCGCGTGGCATAGGCTTCGAGAGCGGGCATGTCCTCGTAGCGCCGCCCGACCGCATCCCAGGCGAGGCCCTCCAGCAGCGCCCCCGGCAAGGTGCGCGGAATGCCGAAATGGTGCACCACCGCGGCGAAGGCGCGATCGACCGGGTCATCCTGCGGATCGCCCGCATAGGCGGCATCGAGCCGCGCGACCAGGCGCTCCATCGCCGCCTGCTTGCTCTGCGACAGGTCGATCTCGTCGTCCGCGACACGGCAGAAGGCATAGAGCGCGGCGGCCGGTGCCGCGATCCAGCGCGGCAGCAGCATCGATGCCGCGTGGAAGGTTTTCGACCCACCCGCCAGCAGGTGCCGGCAATGGGCGAGGTCGGACTCGGCAATCCGGAACCCGGTCATGCTTCCTCCCGTTCCATTCGCCGTCTCACGCGGCGCGTGGCAAAGAACACCGCCGCCGCCACCAGCGGCACGGCCAGGCCGATCACCACGTCGTCGCGGATCGGCACGCGGCTATCCGACAGCGCCTTGGCGGCATAGGCGATCAGGCCGACGACGTAGTAGGTGATGGCCGCGACCGAGAGTCCCTCGACCGTCTGCTGCAGCCGCAATTGCTGACGCGCGCGCCGGTCCATCGACGCCAGCAGCGCCTGGTTCTGGCGTTCGCGCGTGAGGTCGACGCGCGTGCTCAGCAATTGCGTCGCGCGGGCGACGCGTTGGGAGAGCATCTCCTGCCGCTGCGCCATCACCAGGCAGGTGTTCATGGCGGGCGCGAGGCGCCGCTCGGTGAATTCGCGCACCGTCTGCAGGCCCTCGATGCGGCCCTCGCGCAGGTCCTCGATGCGCTGGCGCACGATCTCGTAATAGGCGGCGGCGGCGGAGAAGCGGTAGCGGTTGCGCGCCTCCCCGCTCTCGGTCTCGGCGGCCAGGCGCGTCAGCCGGTCGAGCAGCACCGGCTCATCGTTTTCCCCGCACGCGACCAGCGCATCGGCGACGGCCGCGAGTTCGCGCTCATGCGCGGCAAGCACCGGGGAGAGTTCGCGCGCCAGCGGAAACGCCAGCAGCGCCATGACGCGATAGGTGTCGATCTCGAGCAGCCGCTGCACGATCCGCCCGGCCTGGCGTTCGCCGGTGCCGCGGTCGATCAGCAGGAACCGGCTGAAGCCGTCGGGCTGGATGCGGAAATCCGTGATGGCGGTGGCGCGCCCGGCGCTGACCTCGGCACCGATCAGATGGTTGCCGGCAAAGTAGCGCGCCGACAGCGCCGCGAGGTCGAGCGGCGCACCGTCATCGGCCACCAACGCCACCTGCTGCGCGGCGATGACCCGCCCAGGCAGCGCGGCCAGCCAATCGGCCGGCAGGACGTTCACGGCGGTGGTCGCGAAGGGGTCCGCCGCCACGCCGCGCACGATCACCATGAAGCGGCTGAATTCGGTGTGGCGTTCCCATTTCAGCCGGAAGGGACCGAAATCGGCGCTGTAATGCGCCGCCCCGGCCGGGGGGGGCGGCGCGCCGAAACGCCGCGCGAGGTCCTGCACCGCGGCCAACGCCTGGTCCCGCGGCGCACCTTCCGGGGGGATAAGCGCGAGGTGCGAAATGCGACTGGGCGGTGTGAGTGCCTCGGGCGGGCGGGCATGGACCTCGTCGTTGAGCTCGGCGCGCAGCGGATGCGAGGGCGGGATGCTCACGGCTCGGCCATCTCCGGCTGCAGCAACCGCAGCAGCAGCGCCGCCGTCAGGTCAGGCCGTTCCTCATGCGCCAGGTGGCCGAGGCCGGGCAACGTCTCGATGCGCGCCCTGGGCAGGATCTCCTGGACGCGGCGCGCCTTGGCGGGCGGGATCGTCCGGTCGTTGGCGCCGACCACCAACAACAGGTCGGGGGCCAACCGCGGCAGGTCGCGCAGCAGCGGCCGCAGGTCCCAGTTCGCCATCATGCGCAGCGCGCCGGAGAGATGCCCGGCCCGACGGAACAGCCGCGCGTAGAGATCGACCCCGCGGGCATCGATGTGCGAGCCGGTGTCGCGCAGCAGCCGTTCCGCCACCTCGCGGTTCGCCGCGCGCCAGGCGAACAGCTTCGGCACGAAGGGCAGTCCGACCAGCAGCCGCGCGGCCCGGGTGAAGAAGGCGGCGTGCTCACCGCCCAGCGGCGTCAGCGCGCCGTTCAGGCTGACCACGCAGCGCGGCGCGACGCGACCGTCCAGCACCATGCGCAGCGCCACCGCGGCACCCGCGGAATGCCCCACCACCAGATCCGGCTTGACCTCCAGCGTGGCAAGCAGCGCTTCGACCAGCCGTGCCATGCCCGGCAGCGCCAGCCCCGGGTCTCCGGGCATGCCGGTGAAGCCATGCCCGGGCAGGTCGGGCGCGACCACGGTAGCGTGCGGCGCCAGCAGCGGCAGAACGTCGCGCCAGGAATGCGTGGCCGCCGCGGTGCCGTGCAGCAGCAGGACCACCGGCCCCTGCCCCGCCACCTGGACGTGCCAGTCGATGCCGCCGGCCCGCAGGAAGCGGCTGCACTCCCTGTTCGGCCAGTCGCGGCCCTCGATCGGCCAGGCGGGACGGTCGCTCATCTCTCAGGCCGCCGCATCGCGCACGGCGTCGGAAAGCCGTGCGGCATCGGCCATGGGCAGCGGCAGGTAGCGCGCGCCCATCGCCGCGGCGAGGTCCCTGGCGAATTGCTGCGGCCGCGGCGCGGTATCGACCAGCAATGCCGGCACGGCGGCGATGCGCAGCGGCTTCGCGGCATCCAGCGCATCGGTTTCCGCCTGCGCACGGCCGCCCGTGCCATCGCGCGCGACATTGGCGCGGCCATCGGTCAGCAGCACCAGCAACGGCGTGCGGCCGGCCCGGCGGCAGGCCTCGACCATGCCACGCGCCGCATCGAGCCCGGCGGCGAGCGGGGTACCGCCGCCGCCTGGCAACCCGGCCAGCGACCGCTTCGCGCGCACCAGCGAGGCCGTCGGCGGCAGCAGCACCTCGGCGCCACGCCCGCGAAAACCGATCAGCGCCACCTTGTCGCGCCGCACGTAGCAATCGGCCAGCAGCAATTCGACCGCGCCCTTGGCTTCGGAGAGGCGGTGCATGGCCGCGGAGCCGGAGGCATCCACCACGAAGATCGCGGTGGTCTCCTGCGGTGCATCGAAGCGGCGCAGGCGAATGTCCTCCCGCTTCACGAGCAGCCGCGGGCCGCCGGCACGCCCGCGGCGGCGGATCGGCTGCCAGGGGGCGGCGGCGCGCAACGTCTCGACCAGGGCGAGCCTTGCGCCGGCGCGCAATTCGCCCTGCCGCGTGCCGGCGGGGCGGCCACGCAGCGGCGTGGCGTGGCGTGCCCCGGCCCGGCCATCGGGCGACGCGCGCCGCGCCGCATCACGCAGCCCGGCGCCAAGCCCGGCCAGCAGCCCTTCCGGCAGCACGGCGCGCGCAGCATCCAGCACGCGATCCTCGAGCGGCGCGTCGGTGCTCTCGCCCTTGGGCGCATCCTGCGTGTCGCCCTGCTCGGGTGGCGGCGGTTCCTCGGCCGGCGGCGTATCGGCGTCGGGCATGCGGGTCGCGCGCGGGGCCAGCACCAGGCGGGCGGCAAGGGCGGCGTCCTCCGCCAGCACGGTGTCGCGCCCGGCCAGCGCGGCAGCGGCGATGGCGACGCGCTGCGCCAGCATCGGCGCGCGCAGCGAGGCGATGCCCAGCGCCACCGCAGCGCCGCACAGCGCCTGCGTCACGTCGTGCGGCACCGTCACGCTATCCAGCCGCGCGCGCGCCGCCGCGATGTCGGGCAGGGTGCCGGCGGGTGCCGGCGGCAGCGGCATGATGTGGAAGGCGAGACGGTCGCGCAGCGCGGCGGCGACGCCCTCGTCCTCGATACCCTCGTCCAGCGCGACCAGGCCGAAGCGCGCCGGCAGGCGTCGCGCCAGGCCATCGCGTTCCAGCGCGACCTCGCGCGCATCCATCACCGCGGCCATGCGCGCGGCCATGCCGGGTTCGGCGCGTTCCGCCATCGCCAGCAGCAGCACCCCGCCATCGGCTTCGGCCAACACGCCGCGTTCGGCCACCGGTCGCCCCGCCGCGAGCGTGGCCGCGAGATCAAGCCCGCCGAGCAGCCGGCTGTCCGGCACCGAGGCCGGCATCCGGCGCCACGCGCAGCCCTGTGGCAGCGCGCCGCGCAGCAGCGCCAGCCAGCCGTCGCGTTCCGGACCGGGTGCCGCCCGCAGGACGGCGCCGCCAAGCCCGACCGGATCAACCGCCAGCAGCAGCGCCGCGGCACGCTGGTCCTGAACCGTGGCCGGGTCCGGCGCCGCGCGCGGCGGGGCGCGCCCGTCGCCGGCGGCGCTCACGGCCCGAACAGCTCGCTGACCGCGCGCTCGACACGGGTGGAGGAGGACGTCTCGTCGAGCGGATTGCGCCGCAGGCGGTGGCGCAGCGCGGGGCTGGCCACGGCGCGCAATTCGGCATCGCCCACCACCTGCCGGCCCTCCAGCGCGGCATGGGCACGCGCGGCCCGGATCAGCGTGAGCTCTCCGCGCAGGCCATCGGTGCCCAGCGCGATGCACAGCTGTGCGGCGCGTTCCAGCGCGGCATCCGGCACCTCGATGCTGGCGATCATCGCGCGTGCGGCAAGGATGCGGCGCCGCAGCTTCGCTTGCTCCTTATCCCACGCGGCGCAGAAGGCGGCATGGTCGCGTTCGTAGGAATCGCGACGGCGTATCACCTCGATGCGCGTCGGCAGGTCCATCGGCGTGCGGACCTCGACGCACAGGCCGAAGCGGTCGAGCAGCTGCGGGCGGAGTTCGCCTTCCTCGGGATTGCCCGACCCCACCAGCACGAAGCGCGCCGGGTGACGGATGGAGATGCCCTCGCGCTCCACCAGGTTCTCGCCCGAGGCCGCGACATCGAGCAGCAGGTCGACCAGGTGGTCCTCGAGCAGGTTCACCTCGTCGATATAGAGGAAGCCGCGATGCGCGCGCGCCAGCAGGCCGGGCTCGAAGGCCTTCACGCCGTCGGCCAGCGCACGCTCGATGTCGAGCGCACCAGCCACGCGGTCCTCCGTCGCGCCGAGCGGCAGGTCGACAACCGGCACCGGCACCTCGATCCCGCGCAGGCGCGGCTTGGTGCGGCAGGCATCGCACAGCGCGGCGGCGTCGCCGGGGTCGCAGCCATAGCGGCAGCCCTCGACCGCCTTCATCGGCGGCAGCAGCGCGGCCAGCGCGCGTACCGCGGTCGACTTGCCCGTACCGCGGTCGCCCAGCACCAGCACGCCGCCGATGCTGCCATCGACGGCGGCGATCAGCAGGGCGCGCAGCATCTCCTCCTGCGCGACGATCGCCGCGAAGGGATAGGGCGCACGGCCCGCGGGCACGCCGCGCGCCGGTTTCGAGCGGGTGGAGACGGGGTTCGCATCGCCACCCCGGCCGTGATCGCCGGGTACGGAATCCATCAGGCGGCCCGGCGGAGGCTGAATCGGGCCCACACATCCTCCAGCGACGCGACCAGGTGGTCCATGTCGGCATCGCTGTGCACGGGCGATGGGGTGATCCGCAGCCGCTCCGTGCCGCGCGGCACGGTGGGGTAGTTGATCGGCTGCACATAGACCCCGTGCTCGTCCAGCAGCAGGTCCGAGATGTTCTTGCAGATGACCGGGTCGTAGACCATCACCGGCACGATGTGGCTGTCGTTCTGCAGGTGCGGCACGCCCACCGCGTCAAGGCGGCGGCGCAGCGTGGCGGCGCGTTCGTGCAGCAGCGTGCGCTCGACGTTGCTCGCCCGCAGATGCTGGATCGCGGCGCGCGCGCCGGCCGCCACCGCCGGCGGCAGCGCGGTCGAGAAGATGAAGCCCGAGGCGAAGGACCGCACGAAGTCGCACATCGCGTGCGTGCCGGCGATGTAGCCGCCGATCACGCCGAACGCCTTGGCCAGCGTGCCCTCGATGACCGTGAGGCGATGCGATGCGCCGTCGCGTTCCGTGACGCCACCGCCGGTCGGGCCGTACAGGCCGACGCCGTGCACCTCGTCGCAATACGTCATGGCGCCGAATTCCTCGGCCACGTCGCAGATGTCGTGGATCGGCGCGATGTCGCCGTCCATCGAGTAGACGCTTTCGAAGGCCACCAGCTTCGGCGCGCGGGGGTCGAGCTCCGACAGCACGCGGCGCAGGTCGACCACGTCGTTGTGGCGGAACAGGCGGCGTTCGGCGCGCGAGTGGCGCATGCCCTCGATCATCGAGGCATGGTTCATCTCGTCGGAGATGATGACGCAGCCCGGCATGCGCGAGCCCAGAGTGGACAGCGACGCCCAGTTCGACATGTAGCCGGAGTTGAACAGCAGCGCCGCTTCCGTCCCGTGCAGCGCGGCGAGTTCCTGTTCCAGCAGCACATGCGCGTGGTTGGTGCCTGAGATGTTGCGCGTGCCGCCGGCACCGGCGCCGTAGCGGTCGAGCGCATCATGCATGGCGGTAAGCACCTTGGGGTGCTGGCCCATCCCGAGGTAGTCGTTCGAGCACCACACCGTCACCTCGCGCGCCTTGCCGGCGTCGTGGCGGATGGCGCGGGGGAAGGCGCCGGCCTGGCGCTCGATGTCGGCGAAGACGCGGTAGCGGCCCTCGCGCCGGAGACCGTCGAGCTGCGCGCGGAAATAGGCTTCGTAGTTCATGGCGTCACCCCCCGGGTGCTCTGTTGCGCACGGCGCGGCGCGATGCCGTATCGGTCCCGGTTCCGGCCCGGATTGTCACTGACCTGGATCATGCCGCGGCCGGCCGCAGGCAGGTGAGCAGCGCGGCGCGCAGCCGCATCAGGTCGCTGGTGGGGCCCACCGCGACGACGCGCGGCGCGGCATTGGCACCCGGCGTGATGGGCGCCACGCGTGCCCGCCCGTCCGAGAGGTCGAACTGCACCCAGCCGGAGGGCGAGCGCAGCGTGCCGCGCAGGCTCTCGACCGGGCCATAGGCGCCGTCCGCGACCTCGTTCAGCAGGTGGCCGAGGCGGTCGGCGTCGCAGGGTGCCGACAGGCCGGATTCCCAGGCGGCCATGCGCGCGGCGGGGCGGCCCGCAGCCTCGCGCCGGTCCATGGCCCAGCGCCACAGCCGCTCGATCGGCAGCGGCATCATCAGGAACCAATGTTCCAGCACCGCGAGCGCGGCCAGCGTGCCGAGCAGGCTCGCCCCCGTCACGTCGAACGGTGTCGCCCCCATGGCGAAGGCGTGGTGGAACAGCCAGGCGCAGAACAGCGTGGACGCCATGACGGAGACAGGGAACAGCAGGTTCATCGACCGGTGGCGGAAATAGGACCCGATGTAGCGCAGATGGTCCGGCAGGAAGACTTCGCCAGTGTTCCGCGCGCCCAGAAAGATGTTGATCTTGGTGGATTGGCGCATCACCCACAGGATCATGAAGGTCCAGGCGGCCACCTGGTTGGCGGCGCCCCAGGACAGCACCAGGATCGCGGCCGCCGCGGCAATGATCGCGAGTTCATGCCACAGGATCACGCCGATCGCGGCGAGCACGCGCCGCGGGCCCGACAGCCCCGGCGGGCACGGCGTGCGCACCGGCCCGGTGATGATGCCGGTCAGGAAGGACAATTCGATCCAGCCCCAGACCGCCAGGCCGCACACGAAGCCGAGGTAGGCGCCGAGGACGGTGGTCTCGTCACGCAGCGCCCAAACCCCGATCAGCGCAGCGGCCAGCAAGCCGCTCGCGACGCCCATCGACCGGCGGAAGGTCTCCCGCCGCAGCCCGTCCAGCAACAGGATCAGCCCGGTGCTGAACCACCAGGCGAAGATCGTGACGAGGATGGGCAGGCCGATCGCGGCCATGGGGCGCGGTTCCTCCCTGCCCTACCAGGCCGGCGCCAGGCGGGCGTCGGCGGGCAGTTCGTGCCGGCGCGGCCGTCGCAGGAAGGCGCGCAGGAAGGTGGCGCCGGCCGCGACCGTCAGCCCGGCCCGCTTCACGCCGCCCAGCACGCCGCCCTGCGCCTTCGCTGCGCCAATGGACTCCGCCAGCGTGCGGAGCTTCTCCATGTCACGCAGGAAGCCCGGGTGGTCGATGTCGAGCGTCGCCGGGAAGACCTGGCGGCAGATCTCCTCGGTGATGCGGAACACGCGCATGTCGTAGTCGGTCGGTGTCATGCCGAGCGCCTTGTGGAATTCCGGCCGTGCATGGTCGCGCACGTACATCGTGGCGAAGACCGCGAGCTGGAAGAAGCGGCACCACCAGACATTGCCGCCACTGACCAGCGACGGGTTTGCGCGCATCAGCAGGGCGAAGGCCTCGCCGTGGCGGAACTCGTCGTTGCACCACTTCTCGAACCACTGGAAAATCGGGTGGAAGCGAAGCTCGGGGTGCTTCTCGAACTGCCGGAAGATGGTGATGTAGCGGGCGTAGCCGATCTTCTCCGACAGATAAGTGGCGTAGAAGATGAACTTCGGCTGGAAGTAGTGGTACTTCTTGGCGCGCGTGAGGAACCCCAGGTCCACGCCGACGCCGATATCCTTCAGGCTGTCGTTGATGAAGCCGGCATGGCGGCTTTCGTCACGGGCCATCACGGAGAACAGCTCCTTGATGTCGGGGTTGGTCACGCGCTTCTTGATCTCGGCATAGAGCACGCAGCCGGAGAATTCCGCCGTGACGCTGCTCACCAGGAACTCGACCAGTTCCTTCTGCAGGCCGGGCGGCAGGCTGCTGAGGTCGAACTTGTCGAAATCCTCGTTGCGGACGAAGTGGCCCTTGTTGGGGTCGGCGCGGAACTCGTCCATCAGCCGGTCCCACTGCACGCGCAGCGGTTCGACATCGACCTTGTCCATGGCCGCGAAATCGGTGGTGTAGAAGCGCGGGCTGAGCGCCGTCTCGGTCATCGCCATCTTCGTGGCGACGGCGGAGGATCCCTGCTTGGTCGTGATCAGCCCATCATCCGGGCCGCCGAGGACGAGCGCTTCCATCACGCCGCCTCCTTCGGTTCGAAGCCGCAGTGGTACAGCTCCGTCAGTTCAAAGATCGCGACCCATTGCGTCCAGGCACGCGTGAGCGGCCCGGCGCGATAGACGGTAGCGCGCGTCTCGAAGCTCATCTTCTCGCCGAACGCGATGTGGTCGGGCGTGCCATGCACCACGACACGGTCACCCGGGCGCAGGTCGACGCCTTCCGGCACGGCATAGGCGTGGAAGCTGTCGAAGCTGCGCTCGATCTCGACGGTGCAGGGAACCTCCAGCGTGGAGGGTCCGCCCAGCCAGCGCGGCCAGCCATTGCCCTTCGTCGTCATGTTTATTTCTCCCCGATTGGCAGGAGGCGCGCGAAGGCCTCCACTTGCGTCTGGCCGAAGGCCAGGAGGTCGAGGCGCCGTCCCGTGGCCGTATCATCGAGCGTCATGCGCCCATCGGTCCAGGCCACGAGGCGAAAGGGTGCCTCGGGCCCAAGATCGCGCATGCGGCGGTCGCGCGCCAGTCCGCGCAGCGTGCCGCGCATGAAGCCATCCGCGCCCGGCGCCGCCACAAGCACGTCGCGGCCGGTCGCGGCATCGGTCAGCACTACCGCGCCATCGCCGCGATCGGCCGCGACGAAGGTCCGCTCGCTGCGCACCATCGCTTCGCTGTCCGGCGCGCGCACCGAAGGCAGCGGGGCCACGGTCAGGACCACCACGGCCAGGATGACGAGTCCCATGCCGAGCACGGGACCCTTTCCGAAGACATCCTCACGCATGGTGCGGGGCATGGCGGTCTCTCCCTTGTCGCGTGTCAGGCCATCGCCTCGGCGCCGGGGCGCGCCGGCACGTGAGCGGCATTGGCAATCGGCGTCACCGGCATCGAGGACGCGGCGGCGAGCGCCCGGCCCAGGGTCTGGGCGACGGCTTCGGCATCGGGCAGCGCACGAAGCATCGGTTCGGGCTGCGTGAAGCGCCACGGCCGGCAGTGCGGCCACAGCGCGATCCACGATGCCCGCTGCTTCGTCGCCAGGCGCAGCACCAGGTCCCCGGTGCCATCCGAACGCCGCGACAACGCCGCGCTCTCGATCAACGCGAATGGCAGGTTGATGGTGACCGGCAAGGCGACACCGACGCGCATCACCACACGCCGGTTGGTGATGGAATAGACCGCACCGCGCGCCGCCATCCAGGCATAGGCCACGAGGAACGCGATCGGCATCGCCCCGATCGCCATCATCACGGCGGCGGCGGCCACGGCCTCGACCGCGCTGCCGCCATCCGCCGCGACCGAAGCGGCCTGCCAGACGGCGACCAGCGCGAAGTATGCGGCGATGGCGCGCACATGCAGCGCCCTGCGCGCCAGTCCACGCCATCCGGGGCGACCCTGCCACAGCAGCGTCTCGCCCTCCGGCAGGCGCTCAGGCAGGCCGGGCACGGGCTCGAAGCCGTGCTCGGTTACCGGCGGGCGGGCGGAGGCGGCGCTCATACCAGCGGCTCGCTGCGCTCGGGGGTGGCATGCAGGTGCCCACCGCCGAAGTAGCCGGCGATCATGTCCTCCTCGAGCAGCGTCACCTGCTCGGGCAGCTTGAGGCCCGGTGCTGCGGCGAGCTGCGCAGAGGTGACCGAGATCACCCGCACATCGCCATCATCGTTGATGGTCGCGAGGAACATCGGCACCAGCACGCGGCGGCCACCGACCGCATCGACCTCGAGGTAGCGCAGCACGTATTCCGACCGATCGACCCACAGGTCGACCACGGTGCCGGCGGTCTCGCCGTCCAGCGTGGTGACGGTGCGCCCGATCGGGTTCGGATCCTGCTCGGCCACGTGCCACCCGGGGGCGGCGCGCAGTGGCACGATCTTGGGCAGGTTGTCGTCATAGGCCAGGTCGGGCGTGTCGTGCCGCATGGCATAGGAGGCGGCGCCGACGCCATCGCGCATGGCATCGCCCTTCGGCGTGATCGGGGTGCCGTTGTACGGGTCCTCGATCACCAGGTGGGAGATGTCGCGCTCGGGCTGGTCGCCCTGCGTGACGGTCGCGCCCGGCGGATAATGCAGGCGGAACACCTTGGGTGTCGGCGTTTCGCCGAAGCCGTGGATCGTGCCGAAATTCGGCCGGTCGGACCGGTCGGAGACCAGCGGATAGCCCTCCCGCTTGTTCTCGCGGTGCAGATAGAAGATCAGCCCCGCGAAGAAGGCGAAGAAGACGTAGAGCGACAGCGCCGCGAGGTCGAGGAACACCGGGGTGGGTGGTGGCGTGGGCATGCTGGCCTCCGCTTCCTTCAGGGTCGAATGGATGCCGGATCGGCGGCGCCGGTCCGGGTGGGCACGGTTGGTCGCACGCGGGCCACGAGCGGCCCGACGGCGGCAATGGTCGCGAACAGCAGCGCGATCTCGAGCGCATAGACGGTGACGTAGCCGGTGACCGGCCCTTCCAGGCCGGCGCCGAGCAGGCCGCGTTCGGCCAGCGCGGTGACGCCGTCGCGCAGCACGCCGCCGAAAGCGATGGCCGTGCCGCCGCAGGTTGCCTGCACCGCGCCCCACAGCCCGAGCGCGAGCCCGATACGCTCGGGCGGCGCAGCCCGCATGCAGGCAGTCAGCGTGGCATGGGCGAAGAAGCCCGCACCCAGGCCGATCAGCGCGGTGCCCGCGGCGAACAGGAAGGTCGAATCCGCTGCACCGGCAAAGATCACCAGGGCAAAGCCCGCCACGCCGGTCAGCGCGCCATGGCCGCAGAGGCGGTATGGGTCCTGCCCGCCCGACAGCCAGCGCGCCGCCAGGATGAAGCCGATCATCCCGCCGCCCGCCATCAGCGCGGTCAGCCCCGTCGTCGCGCCGACGCCAAGCCCCAGCACCTGCCCGCCATAGGGTTCGAGCAGCACGTCCTGCATCGCGAAGCCCGCCGTGCCGAGGCCGATCACCACCAGGCGCCGGTGCCACGGGCCGGTGCGGCACAGCGCATGGAAGCTCTCCATGAAGCCGGGATCGCCCTTCTGCAGGCCGGTGGTCCGGGAGGGGTCCAGGGCCTCCTGCTTCCACACCGCGACGAAGTTGAGCACCAGCGTCGCCGCCGCCACGCCCTGGATCAGCTGGATCAGGCGCAACTGGCTGAATTCCGCCAGCAGCAGGCCGAAGCCCACCGCCGAGATCACCATGCCAGCCAGCAGCATCATCGACAGCAGCGCGACCACGTTCGGTTGCGCGCGTTCCGGCACCAGGTCGGTCGCCAGCGCCAGGCCGACCGTCTGCGTCGTGTGCAGACCCGCCCCCACCATCAGGAAGGCGATCGCCGCGCAGACCTGCGCCACCCACGGCTCCGCCCAGGTGTCGCCGCCCAGGATGATCAGCGCGAAGGGCATCATCGCCAGGCCGCCGAACTGGATCACGCTGCCCAGCCAGAAATACGGGACCCGCCGCCAGCCCAACACGGACCGATAAGTGTCCGACCGAAAGCCGATCAACGCGCGCAGCGGCGCAAACACCAACGGCAGCGCAACCATGGCCGCGACCAGCCCGGCCGATACGCCGAGCTCCACGATCATCACGCGGTTCAACGTGCCGATCAGCAGCACCGTCGACATGCCGCAGGAGATCTGGAACAGCGACAGCCGGAACAGGCGCGACCAGGGCAGGTCGCCCGTATGCTCATCGGCGAAGGGCAGCAGGTCGCGGCCGACCTTCATCCAGACGCGCGCGATACGGGCGTTGACGCCGCTCATCGGGCCAGCAACTCCATCGCCTGGGAGGTGTAGAAGCCGGACGCGATGCGCTTGCTGTGCCGCGGCGCGAAGCCAGCGAGGCCGGCGTCGCGTTCGATCAGCCGGCGCAGCGCGGCCTCGCCGACCGGCTCGATCGCCGGCGCGCGATCGCCGCGCGGAAATATGCGTCCGACCGTGTGCATCGCCGACAGCAATGGCGTGCGCGGCGCGAAGGTGAACAGGATCGAACTGCGCGTGCGCGCCGCGAGGCCCGCCAGCGCGCGCACCGCATCCGGCGCGCGGTAGTGGATCAGGCTGTCCATCGCGACCACGTGGTCGAATTCGCCGAGATACGGGTCGAGCATGTCGCCGACCTCGAAGCGGATCTCCCCGGGCGTGCCGGCGGAGCGCTCCCGCGCCACCTGCACCAGCGAACGCGAGACATCGATCGCCACCACCGACGCCCCGCGCTTCGCCGCTTCCACGGACAGCGCGCCGGTGCCGCAGCCGGCATCGAGCAGCCGCAGCCCGCGCATGTCCGCCGGCAGCCATGACAGGAGCGTACCACGCATCGCGTCGCGCCCCGCACGAACCGTGGCGCGGATCCCCGAGACCGGCGCATCGGAGGTCAGGCGCTTCCAGGTCTCGGACGCGGTACGATCGAAATAGGTCTCGATCTGGGTCCGCCGGGCCTGCCAGGTGCCGCTGGTCATCTCAGTCGAATCCCAGCAGGTCGAAGATGTCGCGGTCCTTGAGCGGTTCCGCCATCAGCGGATCCACCCCGGCCCAGAGCAGTTCCGCCAGGCGGAGGTATTCCGCCTGCACGGCCAGCATCTCGGGCGTGCCCTCCATCTCGAACAAGGTCGCCTTCTTCAGGCGCGAACGCCGGATGGCATCGAGGTCGGGGAAATGCGCGAGGGTCTTCATCCCCGTCGCCTTGTTGAACTTCTCGACCTGGTCGGTGGCGGCGGAGCGGTTGACGATCACGCCGCCCAGCCGCACCGGGTAGTTCTTCGACTTCGCCTTGATGGCCGCGACGATGCGGTTCATCGCGAAGATGCTGTCGAAATCATTGGCCGCAACCACGATGCCGCGATCCGCGTGCAGCAGGGGTGATGCGAACCCGCCGCAGACCACGTCGCCCAGCACGTCGAAGATCACCACGTCGGTCTCGTCGAGAAGGTGGTGCTCCTTGAGCAGCTTCACCGTCTGGCCGACCACATACCCACCGCAACCCGTGCCCGCCGGCGGCCCGCCGGCCTCCACGCAGAGCACGCCGTTGTAGCCTTCGAAGACGAAATCCTCGGTGCGCAGTTCCTCGGAATGGAACTCCACCGTCTCGAGCACGTCGATCACCGTCGGGATCAGGCGCTTGGTCAGGGTGAAGGTGCTGTCGTGCTTCGGGTCGCAGCCGATCTGCAGCACGCGCCGGCCGATCTTGGAGAACGCCACCGCCAGGTTCGACGACGTCGTGGACTTGCCGATGCCGCCCTTGCCATAGACCGCGAACACCTTGGCCGTGCCGACGGCCGCCGTGGCGTCCATGTGCACCTGCACGCTGCCTTCCCCGTCACCGCGACGGCTGGACAGCGTCTGGATCGGCGGCGGGTTCATCACGACGGTCATGCAGGAACCCCTTCGGAAATGCCTTCGATGCGGTCTTCCAGTTCCTCGCCCGCGCGCCGCAACGCATCGAGGACGTCGTCGCTCGGCTGCCAGTAGCGGCGCTCATGCGCCTCCAGCAGCCGGTTCGCGATGCGCGCGGCACCGGTCGGGTTCAGCGCGGCCAGGCGGTGGCGCATCGCCTCATCCAGCATGTAGGTCTGCGCCAGGTGCTGGTAGACCCAGGGCGCGACCTGCCCTGTGGTGGCCGACCAGCCGAGCGTGTTGGTCACCTGCGCCTCGATCGTGCGCACGCCCTCGTGGCCGTGCTGCAGCAGCGGCTCGAACCATTTGGGGTTCAGCGCGCGGGTGCGGGTTTCCAGCGCGACCTGCTCGGCCACGGTGCGCACCTTGCCTTCGCCGCGCGTCTGGTCGCCGACATACACGGCGGCATCCTTCCCGCGAGCCGTGCGCACCGCGCGGCTGATGCCGCCGAGCGTGTCGAAGTAGTGATCGACCGAGGTGATCCCGAGTTCGACGCTGTCGAGGTTCTGGTACGTCGCCTCGACCGTGCCGAGCATGTGCGACAGCACCGCGTCCTGGCGCACCGGCCGGCCGCCAACGCCGTAGGCGAAACCCTTGCGCCGCACATACGCGTCGCCAAGCTCGTCCTCCTCCTGCCAGGAGCCCTGCTCCAGCATCAGGTTGACGTTGGCGCCATAGGCACCGTCGGCATTGCCGAACACGCGCAGCGCCGCCTGCTCCATCGTGCCGCCATGCTGCGCCAGGAAGGCCAGCGCATGCTTGCGCACGAAGTTCATGTCGGCGGGTTCGTCGGCTTCGGCCGCCATCAGCGCGGCCTCGGCCAGCAGCTTCGTCTGCATCGGCAGCAGGTCGCGGAAAATGCCGGACAATGTCACCACCGCATCGACCCGCGGGCGTCCCAGCCGTTCAAGCGGCACCAGCTGCGCACCCGCCAGACGGCCGTAGCTGTCATGCCGCGGCTCGGCGCCCATCAGCCACAAGGCCTGGGCGATCGGTCCGCCCTCCGTCTTCAGGTTGTCGGTGCCCCACAGCACAACCGCCACGGTCTCAGGCAACGCGCCGCTGTCCTCGACATGGCGCGCCAGCAGCCGCTCGGCCTGCTTCGCACCGTCCTGCACCGCGAAGGCGGATGGAATGCGGAAGGGGTCGAAGCCGTGCAGGTTGCGGCCCGTCGGCAGCACATCGGTGTTGCGCAGCAGGTCGCCACCAGGCGCGGGGCGCGTGAAGCCGCCATCCAGCGCATGCAGGATCGCCGGCGTCTCGTGGTCGTGCGCCAGCAGCGCATCCAGTTCCGCGCGCCTTGCGGGATCCGTCACACCCGCAGCATCCAGCATCTGCGACCGCGCCTCGGGGCCCGGGGGTTCGCCGATGATGTGCAATCCCTGCGGGATCAGTTCGTATTCGAGCTCCAGCAACGCAGCGCCGAGCTTGCCGATCTGCTCGGGCGCGGTGTCGCCCCAGACCGGCTCGGCCGTCGCGAGATCGACCTGCGAGGCCTGCGCCTGGATCAGCCCGGCCAGCGCCGCACGCGTCCCGTGGTCGGTATCCGGCGCCAGGTTGCGCCAGCGATCCAGCGACGCCTTCAGGTCCAGAAGACCGCGATACAGCCCCGCATGCGCGACCGGCGGCGTCAGGTAGGAGATCAGCGTCGCCGCCGCGCGCCGCTTGGCCAGCGCGCCTTCGGACGGGTTGTTCGACGCGTACAGATTCAGGTTCGGCAGGTCGGCAATCAGGCGGTCCGGCCAGCATTCGCCCGACACGCCAGTCTGCTTGCCCGGCATGAACTCCAGCGCGCCGTGCATGCCGTAATGCAACACCGCATGCGCGGAAAAATCCTCGCGCATCCAGCGGTAGAAGGCGGAGAAGGCGTGCGTCGGCGCGAAGTCGCGTTCGAACAGCAGGCGCATCGGGTCGCCTTCCCAGCCGAAATTCGGCTGGATGCCGATGAACACGTTACCCAACCGCAAGCCGTAGATCAGCAGCGAGGCGCCATCGGTCTGCACGCGCCCCGGCGCGGGGCCCCAGGTCTTCTCGATCTCGGCCAGATGCGTCTCGCGTCGCACGTGGTCGTCGGCGAGCACGCGCGCCTCGACATTGCAGGGCGCGCCGTAGCGCGCGGCATTGCCTTCCAGCACGACCTTGCGCAGCGCCTCGACGCTGTCGGGCACATTCACCGTATAGCCGCCGGCCTTCATGGCCTTGAGCGTGCGGAACAACGATTCGAACACCGAGAGATAGGCCGCCGTACCGGTCGCCCCGGCATTGGGCGGGAAGTTGAACAGCACGATCGCCACGCGCTTGGCCGCGCGTTCGGTGCGCCGCAGCGCCACCAGCTTCGCCACGCGCGCCGCCAACGTCGCCACGCGTTCGCGGTGCGGCACCATGTCGGTCGCGCAGGACACGCCATCGCAGCCCGGGCAGGGTGTGCCCGACCCGCGCGCGCCGCAGCGCCCGCCGAAGGTGATCGGCGCAATCGCGCCATCGAGTTCGGGGATCGCCACCATCATGGTGGCCTCGACCGGCGTCAACCCGCGCGGGTCGCGCTGCCACTGCGCCAATGTCTGGAATTCCAGCGGATGCGCCGCGACATAGGGCACGTCGAGCCGCGCCAGCACTTCCTCGGCGGCATGCGCATCGTTGTAGGCAGGCCCACCGACCAGCGAGAAGCCGGTCAGCGACACCACGGCATCGACGCTGGAGCGCCCATCCTTCAGGAAGAACTGCTCGATCGCCGGGCGCTGGTCGAGGCCGGACGCAAAGGCCGGCACCACCGCCAGGCCCTTGGCCTCGAGCGCCGCGATCACCCCGTCGTAATGCGCGGCATTCTCGGCGAGCAGGTAGGACCGCATCACCAGCAGCCCGACGGTCCCCGCCTGGCCTTCGCGCGGCAGCGCGTCCAGCCGCTCGACGATCCGGCCCTTCGCACGCGGATGGTACAGGCCGACATCGGGGTACTGCACCGGCGCCGCCACCTTCAGCGACCCCGCCAGCCTGGCGCGCGGCCCGGTGGCGTAGCGGTTCACCAGCAGGCGGACCATGTTGCCGAGGTTCTCCTCGGTGCCCGCCAGCCAGTATTGCAGCCCCAGGAAATACGCCCGCACATCCTGCGCGGTGCCGGGGATGAAGCGCAGCAGCTTCGGCAATTCGCGCAGCATGCGCATCTGCCCTGCGCCGGACGATGCGCTGCCCTTCCCCTTCGACCCGCGCAGCCGCTTGAGCAGCCCCATGATGCCGCGCGCCTCGGCCGACATGTCGAAGCGGCCGAGCCTGGTCAGCTTCACCACCTCGCCGGCCGACAGGCAGCACAGCATGGCGTCGCAATCCGCGCGACGCGCCTGCAGGGCCGGCAGCACGGCGCGGATGTGTTCATCGAGGAACATCATGGTGACGACGATGATGTCGCCCTGCGCGATGTCGGCCTTGCAGGCCGCCAGCGCGACGTCGTCCGTCGCCCAGTCCTCCGCGGCATGCACCACGAAGCGCAGGCCCGGGATTTCGCGTTTCAGCACCGCTGCCGCACGGTCGGCCGACCGTGCAAGGTGGCTGTCCATCGTGACGAGCACGATGCGCACGGGCGCGACCTGCGCGCCGGCACGGACAGCCGCGGCCTCAGCGGGAGAAATGCGCTTTGGCGTCATACAATGTCTCGATGGTGATGGTTGTCAGGCCGCGCTCGCGCGCGAAGGATTCGGTATTCCGGCGCGCCTTTCCGCGCACGAAGAACGGGATCTTCCGCAGTTCGCTCTCGGCCTCCGCGGCCCAGGTGGCGGGGCCGGCGGCGACCGGTTCGGGTGGTGCCTCACGCGCGGGGGCGTGGCCAAGGTGCGACGGCGCAGCGCCGTCGGCGAACTCGAAATCCTCGCGGAACATGCCCAGTAGGTGTTCCTCGAGCCCCATCATCAGCGGATGGACCCAGGTATCGAAGATGACGTTCGCACCCTCGAACCCCATCTGCGGCGAGTAGCGCGCGGGGAAGTCCTGCACGTGCACGGGTGCGGAGATCACCGCGCAGGGCACGCCCAGGCGCTTGGCGATGTGGCGTTCCATCTGCGTGCCGAGCACCAGTTCGGGCCGCAGCGCGGCGATGGCTTCCTCGACCTTCAGGTAGTCGTCGGTGATCAGCGCCTCGATGCCATGCGCCTTCGCCGCTTCGCGCACATCGCGTGCGTATTCGCGAGTGTAGGTGCCCAGGCCGACCACGACGAAGCCGAGTTCCTCGGCCGCCATGCGCGCCGCGGCGATGGCGTGCGTCGCATCCCCGAAGATGAACACGCGCTTGCCCGTCAGGTAGGTGCTGTCGACCGACCGCGAGTACCAGGGCAGGCGTGACGCCTGCTCGGCCAGCACCGCGCCGGCATCGACGCCAACCAGCGCCGCCACCTCGGCGATGAAGTCACGCGTCGCACCCACGCCGATCGGCACCGTCTTGGTCGCCGGGATGCCGTGCTGGCGCTGCAGGAAAGCGGCAGCCACGCCGGCCGTCTCGGGATACAGCACGACATTCACATCGGCCTCGCCGAGCCGCGCCAGGTCGGCCGGAGTCGCACCCATCGGCGCCACGACGTTGACGTCGACGCCAAGCCGCGCGAGGAGCCGCGTCACTTCCACCACGTCGTCGCGATGGCGGAAACCGAGCGCCGTCGGACCCAGGATGTTCGCCCGCGGCCGCGCCCCTTCGGCGCGCGCCACGCGTGGCCCGGCGCAGGCCCGGACCAGGCGATAGAAGGTCTCGGCCGCGCCCCAGTTTTCCTTCTTCTGGTAGGATGGCAGTTCCAGCGCCACCACCGGCACCGGCAGCCCCAGCGTCTTGGCAAGGCCGCCCGGATCGTCCTGGATCAGCTCCGCCGTGCAGGACGCGCCCACCAGCATCGCCTGCGGCTTGAAGCGCGCATAGGCGTCGCGCGCGGCCTCCATGAACAGTTCCGCGGTGTCGCCACCCAGGTCACGCGCCTGGAACGACGTGTAGGTCACCGGCGGGCGCTTGGCGCGCCGCTCGATCATGGTGAACAACAGGTCGGCATAGGTGTCGCCCTGCGGCGCGTGCAGCACGTAGTGCACGCCCTCCATGGCGGTGGCGATGCGCATCGCCCCGACATGCGGCGGGCCTTCATAGGTCCAGACCGCGAGTTCCATCGCGCTACACCATCAGCCTGGCGCGGCGCACCAGCGGCCGCGCGAACAACTCCGCCAGGTCACCCGCCTGCTCGAAGCCCTGGATGGGCGTGAATACCAGCTCGATGGCCCATTTCGTCGTCAGCCCCTCGGCCTCCAGCGGGTTCGCGAGACCAAGGCCACAGACCGTGATGTCCGGCCGCGCGGCGCGGCAGCGGTCGAGCTGCCGGTCGACATGCTGGCCTTCGGAGAGCGTGATGCCGGCGGGCAGCATCGCCAGTTCCTCGGCCAGGTGCTGGCGGTGCAGATAGGGCGTGCCGACCTCGGTCAGCACCATCCCGCATTCGCGCGACAGGAAGCGCGCCAGCGGAATTTCCAGCTGCGAATCGGGGAAGAAGAAGATCGACTTGCCGGCCAGCAGTTCGGCGCGCTGCGCCAGTGCAGCCCTGGCGCGCGCCTGGCCCGGCGCCACCACCGCATCGAACTTTGCGCCGTCCACACCCCATTCGCGCGCGGCGGCGCGCAGCCATGCGGTGGTGCCCTCGGCCCCCAGCGGAAAGGGCGCGGCGAGTCGCTGCGCACCGCGGCCTTCGAGCAGCCGCGCCGTCTCGGCCAGGAAGGGTTGCGCCAGCAGGAAGCGCGTGCCCGGCCCCACCGCCGGCAATTCGGCGGCGCGGCGCGAGGGCAGGAAGCGCACCGGCCCGACGCCGAGTGCCGCGAACAGACGCAGGAACTGGTCTTCCACCACCTCGGCCAGCGCGCCCACCACCAGCAGGGACCGCGCGGAGCCAGGCTCGGCCGGCATCTCGGGCACCAGGGCGGCGAGGCAGGCATCCTCGCCCTGCGTGAAGGTCGTCTCGATGCCGCTGCCCGAATAGTTCAGCACGCGCACCGCCGGGCTGAACCGCTTCGACAGCCGCTGCGCCGCGCGCGAGAGATCGAGCTTGATGACCTCCGACGGGCAGGACCCCACCAGGAACAGCATGCGGATGTCGGGGCGGCGCTCGATCAGCCGGGTCACCACACGGTCGAGCTCGTCATTGGCGTCGGACATGCCCGCCAGGTCGCGCTCGTCGATGATGGCGGTGGCGAAGCGGGGTTCGGCGAAGATCATCACGCCGGCGGCGGATTGCAGCAGGTGGGCGCAGGTGCGGCTGCCAACCACCAGGAAGAAGGCGTCCTGGATCTTGCGGTGCAGCCAGATGATGCCCGTGAGGCCGCAGAAGACCTCGCGCTGGCCGCGTTCGCGCAGGACCGGCGCCTCTCCGCAGCCAGGCCCTGCGGCGAGGCCATCCATCAGGCGGCTCCCGGCGCCGCGCCGTGGGCGTCGCGCCAGCGGCTCTCGTCGCGCCGCGCCGCGCGCAGTTTCAGCACGAACTGCGCCGCGTTGAACACGTAGGCGGCGTAGGCCGCGAGGGCGAGCATCAGCTGCGCCCGCCCGTCGCCGATGCCGGCCAGCACCACCCCGAGATAGGCGGTGTGCAGCGCCAGCACGAGCATGCTGAACACGTCCTCCCAGAAGAAGGCGGGGGCGAACAGCCAGCGGCCGAACACCTCCTTCTCCCAGATGCAGCCGGTGACCATGATGGCGTACAGCGCGAGGGTCTTGACCACGACCGACCAGGTCGCCGCTTCCAGGCCATTGCCGGTCAGCAGGAAGTTCACCACCAGGCCCAGGCTGACCAGGAAGATGGCGAACTGGACGGGGGCGAGGACGCCCTGCACGATCGTCCAGGACGAATGGTCGCGCCGGACGCGTTCCTCGGGCGAATACAGCGGCCGGTGGCCGGGGGCTGCCCGCCCCCTGCGGCCCGTCGCGGCCCCCCAGGGGGAACAATCAAGGGCGTCGAGAAGTCCGACGTTACGCCTGGATGTTTGCATCGCTTGACATCCTCCCGTCTGGATCGTGGGCTACCGCCTTGGTGCTGCACCGCCCAACCGGGGCGGGCATACCGGCGGAGGAGAACCGAGGGCTTGCGTGTCGCGTCCGGCATCCAGTCATTCGGCCCTCCCGCCCCGTGGTGTTCGTTGTTGGAAGGCTAGGTGGCGGTGGCGATGAGTGTCAAGCGAGATTGACGTATTGATTGCTTGACACTCGCCGCCCCTCAGCATGTAGTCGGCGTCAGGAGAGTCCGATGGTGGGCAAGCCCATGCCGGGTCAGGAGCGCAATACCGAAGCGGAGCCCCTCGGGACGGAAACCGAGGGTGGCGAGCGCGACGACTCGCGCGCTGGCACGCCCGCTCCGCGCGCCACACCGCCCGGTCGCCGGCGGCGCAGCCGCGTCGCGGTCCTGGCGAAGACCCTCGAGACCGACATCATTCCGCGCCTGTTGATGGCCCACCGCCAGTCCGTCACCGCGGCCTACATCGATTCCAATCCGGGCGGCGCGCCCGGCATGGGCGATGTCGGTGCCCTCACCGGTCTCGCGATGCAGGCGGATCTGCCCGGCGCGCTGTCCTACCTCGAAGCCCTGCGCGCGCGCGGCATGTCGCTGGACCGCATCTACCTTGACCTGCTCGCCCCGGTCGCCCGGCGCCTGGGGCTGATGTGGGAGGAGGACGAGTGCGACTTCACTGCCGTGACCATCGGACTGTCCTGCCTGCACCAGGTGGTGCGCGAATACAGCCCCGCCTTCGTTCAGCGCGCGCCGCGCGCCGAACCCGACCGGCGCGTGTTGCTCGCCCCCACCCCCGGTGAACAGCACAGCTTCGGCATCCTGGTGGTCGAGCAGTTCTTCCGCGGCGCCGGCTGGGACGTCTGGTCGGGCGCCGGCGTCGAACGCGCCGAGATCATCGAGGCCGCGCAGCGCGTCTGGTTCGGCGTCGCCGGCTTCTCGCTGGCCTCCGAGGACCACCTGGGCAGCCTCGCGATGCTCATCCGCGACGTCCGGCGGGCCTCGCGCAATGCGGGACTCGGCATCCTGGTGGGCGGTCCGCTGTTCGTGGACAGGCCCGACCTGGTGTCGCTGGTCGGCGCCGATGCCACGGCAACCGATGGCCGGGACGCCACGTTGCAGGCAGAGACGATGCTCGCCCTTCTTGGACGAGACGCATGAGGCGGATGATACAACCGGGTCCCGCCCCCCGGCGCCAGGAGGCCGTGCCCGTCGGGCACGGGACGGCTCCTGGCCACATGACAGTCCTGGTGCCACAAGGCTCCAGGAACAGCACGCAAAGGCGGTCCCGTCGGTGAAGGCCTTCAGCACACCCCGCATGTCGCTTGGCGACCTCGATGCGGATGCGGCCGGCGCTCTGATCAGCGCAGCCGCCGACATTGCACTCATTCTCGACGAGCGCGGGATCATCCGCGACGTCGCCTTCAGCAACGAGGAACTCTCCCGCGAATTCGCGGCCCATGGCAGTTGGCTCGGCCAGCCCTGGATCGACACCGTCGCCAGGGACAGCCGCCCGAAGGTCGAGGATCTCGTTCGCGCCGGTGCCGCTGCCGAAAGCGGGCGCTGGCGGCATGTGAACCAGGTCTCCGGCGATGGCGCCTCGGTGCCGATCCTGTATGCCGCGGCGCCGGTCGGCACGGCGGGGCGGATCGTGATCTTTGGACGGGACCTGCGCCCGGTCTCCCGCCTGCAGCAGCGCCTGGTCGAGGTGCAGCAGTCGATGGAGCGGGACTATTCCCGCCTGCGCCAGGCCGAGACGCGCTACCGCCTGCTGTTCCAGATGTCGCCCGACCCGGTGATGGTGCTGGATGGCACGACGCTGCGCGTGACCGAGGCCAACCCGGCCGCGATCAGGCTGTTCGGCAAGGGCGAGCGCCGCGCCGTCGGGCGCAGCGTGACGGACGCCTTCGCCGCCGAGTCGCGCACGGCCGTGCAGGCGTTGCTCGGGTCGGTGCGTGCCGCCGGGCGCGCGGATGACGTGCAGGTGCGCCTGGTCGAGAGCAGTGGCGATGTCACGCTCTCAGCCTCCACCTTCCGCCAGGAAGGCACGTTGCTGTTCCTGGTGCGGGTCGCGCTGCCCGACCAGGCGGTCGTCGCGATGCCGGCGATCAAGACCAAGATGCTGAAGTTGATCGAGGGCGCGCCGGATGCCTTCGTGGTGGTCGGCACCGACGGGCGGATCATCACCGCCAATGCCGCCTTCCTGGAAATGATCGAGGTCCCGGGCGAGGAACAGGCGCGGGGCGAACTGCTCGAACGCTGGCTCGGCAACCAGGATGTCGAGGCCGAGGTGCTGTTCGGCCACCTGCGCAACCGCGGTACGGTGCGGCTCTATGCGTCGGTGCTGCGCGGCGAGCATGGCGCGCGCACCGAGGTCGAGATCTCCGCCGTCACCGTGATGAACGGCGGCAAGCCGGTCTTCGGCTTCACCATGCGCGACGTCGGTGCGCGGGTCCGCGCGCCGGCGCCGGCAGGCCCACGCCCCACACGGTCGGTCGAACAACTCACCGAACTGATCGGGCGCGTGCCGCTCAAGGACCTGGTGCGCGAGGCGACCGACGCGATCGAACGCCTGTGCATCGAGGCCGCCCTCGAACTCTCGGGCGACAACCGCGCCTCGGCGGCCGAGATGCTCGGGCTGTCGCGCCAGAGCCTGTACGTGAAGCTGCGCCGCTACGGCCTCGGCGATCTCGGCGCCGAGCCGGGCGAGCAGCCCTAGGGGCACCGTGTCCGGCCGCGCCGATCCCGCCAGCGCGCCGGCACCCCTGCCGCGCAGCCGCCCCGCCCCGGGCGTGGTGCTGGAACTGCTCAAGCCGATCACGTGGTTCCCGCCGATGTGGGCCTTCATGTGCGGCGCGGTGTCCTCGGGCGCCGCGTTCGGCGCGACCTGGCACCTGGCGCTGGCCGGCATCATCCTGGCCGGCCCCCTGGTCTGCGGCATGAGCCAGGCGGTGAACGACTGGTTCGACCGCGAGGTCGACGCGATCAACGAACCGCAGCGCCCGATTCCATCGGGCCGGATGCCGGGGCGCTGGGGGTTGTATGTCGCGGTGGCCTGGACCGGCGTGTCGCTGGCATGGGGCGCGATGCTCGGGTTCTGGGGATTCCTCGCCACGCTGCTTGGTGTTGCGCTGGCCTGGTCCTATTCGGCGCCGCCGCTGCGGCTGAAGGCCAATGGCTGGTGGGGGAACCTGGCCTGCGGGCTGGCCTATGAGAGCCTGCCCTGGATCACCGCGGCCGCCGTGCTTTCCGCCGCTGCACCGACGGTCGAGGTGCTGCTGATCGCCACGCTGTATGGCCTGTCGGCGCATGGCATCATGACATTGAACGACTTCAAGGCGATCGAGGGCGACCGTCGCATCGGCATCCTGTCCCTGCCGGTGCAACTGGGCGCCGAGCGCGCGGCGCGCGTCGCCTGCTGGTTCATGGGCGTGCCGCAGGTGGTGGTGATCACGCTGCTGTTTGTGATGGACGCACCGGTGCACGCCGTCATCGTCGCATTGCTGCTGGCCGGCCAGGGGTGGGCCATGGCGCGCATGCTGACCGACCCGAAGACGCTGGCGCCCTGGTACAACGGCACGGGCGTGCTGATGTTCGTGCTCGGCATGCTGACCTGCGGCTTCGCGCTGCGGGCGGGCGCGGTCCTGTGATGCGCGCCCCGCTCGGTTGGCTTGGCATTTTGCGGCTGGGGCTGGTGCAGACGGCGCTCGGCGCCATCGTGGTGCTCACCACCTCGGCGCTGAACCGCGTGATGGTGGTGGAGCTGGCGTTGCCGGCGACGCTGCCGGGCGTACTGGTCGGCATCCATTACGCGCTGCAGATGCTGCGCCCGCGCTGGGGCTACGGGTCGGACATGGGCGGGCGGCGCACGCCCTGGATCCTGGGCGGCATGGCGGTGCTGGGGCTGGGCGGCGTGATGGCCGCGGTCGCCACCGCGCTGATGGGCGAGGCGTTCCTTCCGGGGCTGGCGCTGTCGGTACTGGCCTTCCTGCTGATCGGCCTCGGCGTCGGCGCGGCGGGGACATCCCTGCTGGTCCTGCTCGCCGCGCGCGTCGATGAGAAGCGCCGCGCTGCCGCGGCCTCGATCGTCTGGATCATGATGATCGCCGGCTTCATCCTGACCACCGCGATCGGCGGGCGGCTGCTCGACCCGTATTCGCCCGAAAGGCTGGTGGCGGTCTCCGCGGGGGTGTCGCTGATCGCGATGCTGCTGGCGACGGTCGGCGTGCTGGGCATCGAGGGCCCCTCCCCGGCCCGGCCCGCCGTCGAGCAGCGCGCCGCCAAGCCGCCCTTCCGCCGTGCGCTGGCCGAGGTCTGGGCCGAACCGGAAGCGCGCCGCTTCACCATCTTCATCTTCCTGTCGATGCTCGCCTACAGCGCGCAGGACCTGATCCTGGAGCCCTTCGCCGGCACCGTCTTCGGCAAGACGCTGGGTGAGAGCACGCAGCTTTCCTCCCTGCAGAATGGCGGCACGCTGGCGGGCATGGTGCTGGTGGCCGTGATCGGCTCGGCCTTCCAAGGGCGCTTCGCACATACGCTGCGCGCCTGGACCGTCGGTGGTTGCCTGTTCGCCGCCGCGGTTCTGCTGGTGCTGGCCGCGAGCCCGGCGGTCGGCGCGGACTTCCCGCTGACCACCACCTTCTTCGCGCTCGGCCTGGGCAACGGCATCTTCGCCGCCGCCGCCATCGCTTCGATGATGAAGATGGTCGGGCAGGGCCACGAGAAGCGCGAGGGCACCCGCATGGGCATGTGGGGGGCGGCGCAGGCCGTCGCCTTCGGCATCGGCGGGCTGGCCGGCACCGTGCTGGTGGATGTGGCGCGGATCGTGCTGGGTGCGCCGCACGCCGCCTATGCCACCGTCTTCGTCATCGATGCGCTGGTGTTCATCGCCGCCGCGCTGCTCGCCGCGCGGATCGGCCGCCCACGCCGCGCACCTGACTACAGCCCGATGATTCCCGCCGAATGACACCGGAGACCGCCATGAACGCGCAGGACCGATTCGACGTGGTGGTGGTGGGTGGCGGGCCCTCGGGCGCCATCGCCGCCGAGGACCTGGCCCGCGCCGGGCGGCGCGTCGCGCTGCTCGACCGCGCCGGGCGCATCAAGCCCTGCGGTGGCGCCATCCCGCCGCGGCTGATCCGCGACTTCGCCATCCCCGACCACATCATCTGCGCGCGGGTGAACAGCGCGCGCATGATCGCGCCGTCCTCGAAGGAAGTGGACATGCCCATCGAGGGCAACGGCTTCGTCGCCATGGTGGACCGCGAGCATTTCGACGAATACCTGCGCGCCCGCGCCGCGCACGAAGGTGCCGAACGCTTCACCGGAACCTTCGACCGGATCGAGCGCGAGGCCGACGGCAGCGCCGTCGTGGTCTTCGAGGACAAGGGCGGCGCCGAGCATCGCCTGCGCACGCGCCTGGTGATCGGCGCCGATGGCGCTCGGTCGAAGGTGGCGAAGCAGGAAGTGCCGGCGGCGGCCAAGATCCCCTTCGTCTTCGCCTATCACGAGATCATCGAGGCCCCCGCCCCGTCGCACGCCTACGACCCGAAGCGCTGCGATGTGTTCTACCAGGGCAAGCACTCGCCCGACTTCTATTCCTGGATCTTCCCGCATGGGAAGACCGCCAGCATCGGCACCGGCTCGGCGCAGAAGGGCTTCGCGCTGCGCGCGTCGATCGCGGAACTGCGCAAGGCCACCGGCCTCGATACCGCGCGCACGCTGCGCCACGAAGGCGCGCCGATTCCCATGAAGCCGGCCAAGCGCTGGGACAATGGCCGCGACGTCGTGCTGGCCGGCGATGCCGCGGGCGTGGTGGCGCCGGCATCGGGCGAGGGCATCTACTACGCCATGCTCGGCGGGCGCCTGGCCGCCGAGGCCTGCGAGGCCTGCCTGGCCACCGGCGACGCCCGCGCGCTGAAACTCGCGCGCAAGCGCTTCATGAAGGGCCATGGCACGGTCTTCATGGTGCTCGGGATCATGCAGTACTTCTGGTACTCGTCCGAGAAGCGCCGCGAGAAGTTCGTCAAGATCTGCGCCGACAAGGATGTCCAGCGCCTGACCTGGGAATCCTACATGAACAAGGAACTGACGCGGCGCGACCCGATGGCGCATGTGCGGATCTTCTTCAAGGATCTCGCCCACCTGATGGGCTTCGCCCGCGCGTGAGCGAAATCGCCGAGCGGCCGGTCGCGCCGCTGCGCATCGGCACCCGCGCCTCGCCGCTGGCGCTGTGGCAGGCGCGGCACTTCCTGTCGCGGATCGGCGGCTTCTGCCCGGTGCTCCAGGGTGCCGCTGCCTTCGAGGAAACCGCGCTGTCCACGGCCGGCGACCGCATCCAGGACCGCCGCCTGGCCGAGATCGGCGGCAAGGGCCTGTTCGCCAAGGAGATCCACGAGGCGCTGCTCGATGGCCGGGTGGATTTCGCGGTTCATTCGCTGAAGGACCTCGAGACCGAATTGCCGCCCGGCATCGCGCTGGCCTGCCTGCTCAAGCGCGAGGATGCGCGCGACGCGATCGTGCTCGGTCCCGACTGCGGCGAAGCAACGCGGGACGATCCGCTGGCCTGCCTGCCGCACGGCGCGCTGGTGGGCACCGCCTCGGTCCGCCGGCAATCGCAGTTGCTGCATGCGCGCCCAGACCTGCGCATCGAGACCATCCGCGGCAATGTCCAGACCCGCCTGCGCCGCCTGCGCGAAGGCGAATTCCACGCGACGCTGCTGGCCTATGCCGGGCTGAAGCGCCTCGGCCTCGAAGCCGAGGCCGATGTGGTGCTGGATGCCGAGGACATGGTCCCCGCCGCCGGCCAGGGCATTGTCGGCATCACCGTTCGCGCCGAGGACATCGCGCTGCGCGAACTCCTCGCCGCCATCGAGGACCCCGTGGCGCGTGCCGTCGCGACGGCGGAGCGCGCGCTGCTCGCCGCCCTGGACGGGTCCTGCCGCACCCCGATCGGCGGCCATGCCCGCGTGCTGATGGACGGCCAACTCTATTTGACCGGGCTGGTCGCGCGCTCCGACGGGTCGTTCCTGCTGCGCCGGCGCGTCAGCGGGGCGGTGGCGGATGCGGCGCGCATGGGACGCGAACTCGGCGACAGCCTGCGCCGCGACAGCCCCGCCGACATCCTCTGCTGAGGGGCCGCGCACCGCCCGCGATGCGCCGTGGCGCCTTCGTCGATCAGCCGAACCAGCGCGCGTATTGCCCCACGGGTCGCCGGCGCGGCGCGTAGGTCTGCGCGACGGTGTCCTCGCGCCGGCGGTTCACTTCGTCGGCCATGACACGCTGCAACACGCGCAGCCGCGCATCGTCCAGCGTCGCGACCCACAACCGGGTGAAGGATGCGTCATGCACGGGGTCGAGCACCATGCGCGGGATCTCGATCTCGGTGGCCCGGCGTTCCACCTCGGCCGCGGCGGCGGGGTTGGCGGCGGCCAGGGCGCGCAGGCGGCGCGGGTCGGTCACCAGGGAGGCCACGAAGGCATCCATCTCGCCGCGCGCGCGTTCCAGGGCCTCGATGTCCTGCGCGGATTCGGCGCGACACAGCCCAGCCTTCAGCCGTTCATAGGCGATGCGGTAGCTGCTCCCGTTCACGGCGCCCCTCCTCCAGTGTCACGTTTTTCTTACAATTCAGACCGTCAAAATGAGTTTACGCACGATGCGGCGGGGCCGTCACCACATACCGGGCGGTTCGCGCCGTCAGCCGCGCAGCCTGCCGCGCAGATCCCACAGATGCGCCGCCAGCGCGCCGACCAGCGCGGCCGGGATCAGTGGCCATGCCGCGCCGGTCAGTGCGAATCGCAACGCGAGTACCAGGAAGGCGCCCGGCAACAGCAACGCGACGATGGTCGCGGGCAGCGGCCCGCGCCCTGTCACGCGGCGCCACGCCAGCAGGGCCAGGGCCTCGATCACCAGGCAGGCGAGAATGATGTCCGCGACCTGTCCGCTGCGCACCAGGGCTTCCATGCCGCCACCATTCCTTCGCGTCGCCGTGCTTTCGCCTTGCCAGAACGGCAAAGGTGATTAATTGGCTGATGCCTGTCAGTCGAGGCACTAGCCGACGCGCCTGCAACCGCCGAAGCGGGCGCACGTTCACCTTCGGGAGGGATTAACCGCATGCGTCGAATGATACTCACTGCCGCCGTGGCTGCCGCGGCCTGGATGCCGGGCCTGGCCTCCGCCCAGTCGGGCGATGCCGCCGCGGGCCAGCGCGTCTTCAACCAGTGCCGTGCCTGCCACACGCCAGACCAGGGCGGGCGCAACGGCGTCGGCCCGAATCTGTGGGGCATCGTCGGTCGCCGCGCGGCCTCGATCGAAGGCTTCCGGTATTCCGCGAACATGCGCACGCTGGGCGAAGGCGGCCACACCTGGACCGACGATACCCTGGGCGCCTACATCACCAACCCGAAGGCGGTCGCGCCGCAGGGCAGCATGGCCTATCCGGGCCTGCGCAACGCCGAGCAGCTGGCGAACCTGATCGCCTACCTCAACACGCTGAAGTAGCGCCGGCGCGGGCGGCGGTTCAGGCCGCCGCCCGCTGTCCCCGGTACGCCGCGAGCGTGCCGGCATGCATCAGCCGGCCCGGCAGAGGCCGCCCGATGATCCGCTCGGCCAGGCGCGCCGCATCCACCAGCGCCTCCAGGTCCACCCCGGTCTCGATCCCCATCTCGTGGCACAGGAAGACCATGTCCTCCGTGCAGATGTTGCCCGCGCCCTTGGCGTCGCCATGCCCCGCGAAGGGGCAGCCGCCCAGCCCGGCGACGGAACTGTCGAAATGCGACACGCCCATCTCCAGCGCCGCCAACACATTGGCGGGGCCGAGGCCGCGCGTGTCGTGCAGGTGCAGGCCCACCTCCGCCTCGGGCACCGCGTCCCGCAGCATGCCGACGGCGCGGCGGATCGCCTGCGGATTGGCCCAGCCCATGGTGTCGGCCAGGTACAGCCGCGGTCCGGCCATCCCGCGCGCAAGGCAGGTGCGCCACGCCCAGGCCAGTTCCGCAACCGCCTTCTGGGGAGCGACCGGTCCTTCGAAATTGCAGCCGAAGGCCGCCATGACCAGCGCGCGTTCCATCGGCACACCATCGGCGGCGTAGCGATCCAGCCAGCCATCGACGCGCGCGCGCATCTCCGCCGCCGTGCAGTTGTTGTTGCGCAGCGCGAAGGCATCCGAGGCATAGAGCGCGATGCGTCCGGTGATGTGCACGCCGGTCGCGGCACGGGCGCGTTCGTAGCCGCGTTCGTTCAACCACACCGCGTCGTAGCGCACGCCGGGCTTGCGCTTGATGGCGGCGAACAGCGCCTCGGAATCCGCCATCTGCGGCACCGCCTTGGGCGAGACGAAGGAGGCGACCTGGATCTCCTCGAGCCCGGTCTGTGACAGCGCATCGACCAGCGCGGCGCGTTGTTCCAGCGGGAAGGTCCCGCGTTCGATCTGGAAGCCCTCGCGCGGGCCTTCCTCGTGAAAATGGACGTGCCGGGGCAGGTCGGACATGGCGGTTCCTCCGGTTCTGCATGGACAGGGCGTTGACACCCGCCCGCCCGCGCAGGGACGTTGTTGCTTGCGGCCGAGCCTAGGACCGCGACAGGCGCCCCGCCAGAGGGCGCCGACCGGAGGACGCCCCATGCACCGCCCCCTCACCCGCCGCGCCGCGATCGCCGCGTTGACTGCCCTGCCCGCCGTGGCTGGCGCACAGACCGCCGATCCCGCCTGGCCGTCCCGCCCCATTCGCTTCATCGTGGCCTTCCCGGCCGGCAGCGGCACGGACGTCACCACGCGCTTCTTCGCCGACCCGATTTCGACGGAGCTGGGCCAGCCCGTGGTGGTGGACAATCGCGGCGGCGCCAACGGCTTCATCGCCAGCGAGGCCGTCGCCCGCGCACGCCCCGATGGCTACACCTTCCTGTGGACCGCCAACACCACGCATGGGTCCAACCCCGCGCTGTTCCGCCGCCTGCCCTACGACCCGGTGGCGGATTTCGCGCCCGTTGCGGTGATCGGCGTGGGCGTGCTGCTGGTGGTGGTGAACAACGACCTGCCGGTGCGATCCATGCAGGAACTGGTCGCGTATGCGCGGGCCCATCCGGGGCGGCTCAACTTCGCCTCCGGCTCCGCCTCCTCGCGCGTGGCCGGGGAGATGTTCAAGGCGCAGGCGGGCATCGACATGGTGAACGTGACCTATCGGTCGAACCCGCTCGGCATCACGGATGTGATCGGCGGGGTGGCGCAGGTGATGTTCGTCGATGCGACGACGTCGGCGCCGCATGCGCGCGAGGGCCGCGTGCGCGCGATCGGCGTCACCAGCCGCCAGCGTGTCTCGTTGCTGCCGAATGTCCCGACGGTCGAGGAACAGGGCTTCCCCGGCTACGAGATGCTGTCCTGGAACGCGGTCTATGCGCCCGCCGGCACGCCGGCACCGATCGTGCTGCGCATGAACCGGCTGATCAACGACATCATGGCACGCCCAACCATCAAGGATCGCCTCACCGCCAACGGCATGGTGCTGCGCCCTGGCTCGCCCGAGGACCTGGCCACCTTCCAGGCGGCCGAGATCGACAAGTGGAAGCGCCTGGTCTCGGCCGCGGGAATCGAACTGCAATGACCGAGGGCGTGCTCGCGGGCATCCGCGTGGTGGAGCTCGGCCAGGTGCTGGCCGGCCCCTTTGCCGGCGCGATCTTCGCCGATCTGGGTGCCGACGTGATCAAGGTTGAGAAGCCCGATGGCGGCGACGATGCCCGCCAGATGGGCCCAGCCTTCCGCCATGGCGATGCGCTGAACTTCCACGAGTTCAACCGCGGCAAGAAGTCGGTCGCGCTCGACCTGAAGTCGGAAGCCGGCGTGGCGGCGCTGCATGCGCTGCTGGCGGATGCCGACATCATGCTGCACAACCTGCGCCCCGGCGTGGCCGAGACGCTGGGCATCGGGCCGGATCCGGTCTGCGCGCGCCATCCCCGGCTCATCTATTGCGCCATGGCGGCCTTCGGCCATGTCGGGCCGGAACGCCTGCGCCCGGGCTACGAGCCGCTGCTGCAGGCCTTCGGCGGCCTGTCCTCGATTACCGGGGAGCCGGGCGGCCCGCCGGTCCGCATGGGCGCGTCCGTGGTCGACCAGGGCACCGGCATGTGGACCGTGCTGGGCGCGCTGGCGATGCTGGAGCGCCGGCACCGCACCGGGCGCGGCGGCGTGGTGAACACCTCGCTGCTCGAGACCGCGCTGCTGTGGGCCGGGCAGAAGATCAGCGGCTACGTGAACACCGGCGTGGTCGGCGAACGCCATGCGTCGGGCCACCCGAACCTGGTACCCTACCAGGCCTTCGATGCGGCCGACGGGCCGGTGCTGGTGTGCTGCGGCAATGACCGGCTGTTCGCGCGCTTCGCGGGCGAACTCGGCCATCCGGAATGGCCGGACGACCCGCGCTTCGTCACCAACCGGGCACGGCTGACGCACCAGGGCGCATTGCTGCCGATGATCGCCGAGGTCATGCGCAACGCGCCACGCGCCGAATGGCTCGCGCGCCTGCAGCGGATCGGCGTGCCCTGCGCGCCGGTCAATTCCATCCCCGAAGTGCTGGCGGAGCCGCAGGTGCAGGCGATGGGCATGGTGCAGCCGGTGCCGGGCGAGGATTTCTTGCTGGTCGCGATGCCGCTGTCCTTCGACGGCGAGCGTCCGCGCATGCAGGGCGGCGCGCCACGGCTGGGCGCCGACAACGCGCTGGTGGCGGAATAGCGGACCCGCGCATGATCCGCGGCAGCGGGCGGACCGGGCGCCAGCGGTCCGCCGGCAGCCCGCGGTGCCTGTCGCGCCGCGGCGCCGCGCGGGTCGCGGCCACCACGCAGGACCTGAAGGCGGGCCCGCGACGCGGCGGAGCGCGTCCCGCCTAGACCTTCACCAGCAGCTCGGGCCCGAGTTCCGGCATCGTGTTCACGCCGATCAGCGCCAGGTCGCGATGGACCTCCTCCTGCAACAGGTCGATCGCACGCTCCACGCCCGCCTGCCCGCGCACTGCCGCGGCACACAGCATCGGCCGTCCGACAAAGACGAAGTTGGCGCCCAGCGCATAGGCCTTCAGCACATCCGTGCCGCGCCTGATGCCGCCGTCGTAGATCACCGGCAGCCCGCCCGCGACCTTCACGACCTCGCTCAGCATGCGCAGGCCGGAGACCGCGCCATCCAGCTGCCGGCCGCCATGGTTGGACACCATGAAACCGTCCACGCCGATCTGCCTCGCGCGCACCACGTCGTCCGGATGCAGCACGCCCTTGATCAGCAGCTTGCCCGGGAAGCGCTTGCGGATCAGCTCCAGGTGCGGCCAGGACAGCCCATCCCGCGCTCCGAAGGCGCGTTCCAGGTCGCGCGAGAGGATCGGCGGGCCGCGCCCGGCATCCATGTTCTCGAAATGCGGCATGCCGTGGGCCTGCAGCGTCTTGAACCAGGTGCCCAGCGCCCAGCGCGGATGCGTCGCCCCCTGCCAGAACAGCGTGAAGGTCGGCTTCAGCGGGATCGTGTAGCCGTTGCGGATGTTGTTCTCGCGGTTGGACGAAACCTGCACGTCCACCGTCAGCACGAAGGTCTTGAAGCCCGCCGCGATCACCCGGTCCACCAGCGGCTCGATCCGCTCCGGCTCGCCCGGCAGGTAGGCCTGGTACCAGGCATCGGGATTCGCCTGCGCGACCTCCTCCATCCTGATCAGCGAGGACGCCGACAGGATGTAGGGGATGTTCTTCGCCCGCGCCGCCTGCGCCAGCGCGATGTCGCCGCGATAGGCCAGCAGCGCCGCCGAGCCCATCGGCGGAATGCCGAAGGGCGACGCGTAGTCCCGCCCGAACAGCGTGGCCGCGGTCGATCGCGCGCGCGCATCGACCAGGCAGCGCGGCACGAATCCCCATTCCGCGAAGGCGCGGCGATTGTCGGTCAGCGACCAGTCGGTCTCGACCCCGCCGGCCATGTAGCCGTGCAGCATCTTCGGCAGGTGCTTCTGCGCGGCGGCCTCGAAATCATGCAGCGAGAGGAACCCGCGCAGGTTCGGCGGCACCGGCGGCGCGGCGCGCTTCTGCGACAGGGTCTCGGCGGCGACAGGCGCGCGGGATTGCGCGGGGCCTTCGGCGGTCATGGCTGGATCACCCGGAATTGCGACGGTTGGATGATGCCGGGGATGCGCGCCGCCGGCCAGGGGCGGGGGCGCATGGGGGATGCGCGCGCGGCCGGAATGTTGACCCTTGCGTGAAATGTAGCCCGGACTACATAATGCTGTAACAGCACAGCCGCAGCCGGAGTCACGGACGCCATGACGGAGCCCCTCGCCCGCCGATCCCTGCTCGGGACCGCGCTCGCTGGCCTCGCCGCCCCCGCGCTCGCCCAGCCGGCGCGACCGAAGCGCGTGGTCGCGACCTTCACCGTGCTGGCCGACATGGCGCAGAACGTCGCCGGCACGACGGTGCTGGTCGAGAGCCTCACCCGCCCGGGGGCCGAGATCCACGACTACGAACCCACGCCACTCGATGTCGTGCGCGCCCAGGCGGCCGACCTGGTGCTGTGGAACGGCCTGGGCCTGGAGCGCTGGTTCGAGCGCTTCTTCTCGCGCGTCACCGGCGTGCAGCAGGCGGTGCTGACCGACGGCATCACCCCGATCGGGATCGGCGAAGGCCCCTATGCCCGCCAGCCCAACCCGCATGCCTGGATGTCGCCCGGCATCGCCGTGGCCTATGTCGAGAACATCCGCCGCGCGCTCACCACGCTCGACCCCGCGAACGAGGCAACCTTCGCCACCAACGCCAGCGCCTACACGGCGCAGATCCGCGCGGTGGACGCGCGGATGCGCGAACGCCTCGCGACCATCCCGGCCGAGCGCCGCGTCCTCGCCACCTGCGAGGGCGCCTTCAGCTACCTCACGCGCGACTACCAGATGCGCGAGGCTTACCTGTGGCCGATCAATTCCGAGGATGAAGGCTCGCCGCGCCAGGTGCGCGCGCTGATCGACACGGTGCGCCGTGCCCGCGTGCCCGCTGTGTTCTGCGAGAGCACGGTCAACGACCGCCCGATGCGCCAGGTGGCACGCGAGACCGGCGCCCGCTTCGGCGGCGTGCTGCATGTCGACAGCCTGACCGGCCCGGATGGCGCCGCACCCACCTACCTGAAACTGCTCGAAGCCAATGCCGAAACCATCCTGCGCGGCCTGACCGGCGCGCCGGCCACGCGTTGATGCTGGCGCAGCCCATCAGCCTCGCGGTCGAGGCCATCTCGGTCGCCTATCCGAATGGCCACCTGGCGCTGAAGGATGCCGGCTTCACCCTGGGGGCGGGCACCATCTGCGGGCTGGTCGGCATCAATGGCAGCGGCAAGTCCACCATGTTCAAGTCGATCATGGGCCTGGTGCGTCCGGCGCGGGGCCGTGTCCTGATCGCCGGCGGGCCGGTGGAGGCGGCACTGAAGCGCAACCTGGTGGCCTATGTGCCGCAGGCCGAGGAAGTCGACTGGTCCTTCCCCGTCTCGGTGCGCGACGTCGTGATGATGGGCCGCTACGGCCACATGAACCTGCTGCGCATCCCGCGCGCGGTTGACCGGCGCGAGGTCACCGCGGCGCTCGAACGCGTCGGCATGGCGGACCTCGCGGAACGGCAGATCGGCGAATTGTCCGGCGGGCAGCGCAAGCGCGTCTTCCTGGCGCGCGCGCTGGCGCAGGGCGGGCAGTTGCTGCTGCTCGACGAACCCTTCACCGGCGTCGATGTCACCACCGAGGAATCGATCATCACGCTGCTCAAGGCGTTGCGCGACGAAGGCCGGATCATCCTGGTCTCGACCCACAATCTCGGCTCGGTGCCGACCTTCTGCGACCAGGTGGTGCTGGTGAACCGCACGGTACTGGCAGCCGGGCCGACCAGCGAGGTCTTCACCGGCCCCAACCTGCTGCGCGCCTTCGGCGGCGCGCTGCGCCAGCATTCCCTGCCGGGTGCGACGCCGCTGCCCGCCGATGCGGTGATCGTGCTCTCGGACGACGAGCGCCCGCTGGTGATGGCCCCCGACGGCCAGGTGATGGGCCGCCTGCCCAGGGATATCTGACCATGGGCGAGGAACTGCTGGTCCCGTTCCTGTACGACTACATGCGCCGCGCCATGGCGATCAGCGCGCTGGTCGGGGCGGTGGCCGGGCTGCTGTCCTGCTACGTCGTGCTGAAGGGCTGGTCGCTGATGGGCGATGCGCTGTCGCACGCCATCGTGCCCGGCGTGGTGCTGGCCTGGCTGGTCGGCATTCCCTTCGCCATCGGCGCCTTCGCCGCGGGGATGCTGGCGGCGCTGGCCATGGCCGGGCTGCGCGACCGGACGCCGATCCGCGAGGATGCGGTGATCGGCGTCGTCTTCACCAGCTTCTTCGGCCTCGGGCTGTTCCTGATGTCGATCTTCCCGTCCAACATCCGGCTGCGGACCATCATCTTCGGCAACGTGCTCGGCATCGCGGACGAAGACATCGTCCAGATGGCGATCATCGCCGTGGTGGTGCTGGCCGCGCTGGCGCTGCGCGGACGCGACCTGATGCTTTCGCTGTTCGACCCGACGCAGCTGGTGGTGGCGGGCGGCAGCCCGGCGCGCATGCGCATCCTGCTGCTGGTGCTGCTGGCCGCGACTGCCGTGGCCGGGCTGCAGGCGGTGGGCGCCATCCTGGTGATCGGCATGCTCGTGACGCCCGGCGCCACGGCCTACCTGCTCACCGACCGCTTCGGGCGGATGGCGGGGCTCGCGGCGGGGATCGGCGCGGTCACCGGCCTGCTCGGTGCCTATGGCAGCTACTTCCTCGATGGCAGCACGGGGGGCAGCATCGTCGCCTTGCAGGCGGCGCTGTTCGTCGTGGTGCTGGTCTTCGCCCCCAAGCACGGCATCCTCGCCACCCGGCGCGCCGCGCGGGTCGCGGCATGAACCGCGCGGGAGACGCTGCGGCATGACCGCCTTCCTTGCCCCCTGGACGCACGGCTTCATGGTCGACGCGCTGGTGGTCGGCCTGATGGTGGCCGTGCTCACCGCCATCCTGTCCTGCTTCGTGGTGCTGAAGGGCTGGTCGCTGATGGGCGATGCGGTCATGGTCGGCGCCTACCTGCTCGGCATACCGCTGGTGATCGGCGCCTTCGTCGCCGGCTTCGGCTGCGCGCTGGCGTCCGGCGCCATCCGCGCCACAAGCCGCATCAAGGAAGACGCGGCGATGGGCGTGGTGTTCTCCGGCATGTTCGCCGTCGGGCTCATCATGCTGACGCAGGTGCGGTCGAACGTGCATCTGTCGCATGTGCTGTTCGGCAGCATCCTCGGCATCGAGGACGAGGATTTCTGGCAGACCCTCGCCATCGCCACGGGCGGGCTGCTGATCCTGGCGCTGCGCGGGCGCGACCTGGTGCTGTTCTGCTTCGACCCCGGCCAGGCGCGCATCGCCGGGCTGAACGTGGCACGGCTGCGGCTGCTGCTGCTGGCGGTGCTTGCCGCCAGCATCGTCGCCGGCGTGCAGGCGGTGGGTGTCATCCTGGTGGTGGCGCTGCTGATCACCCCGGGTGCCATCGGCCTGCTGCTGGCGGACCGCTTCGGACGGATGGTGTGGATCTCGGTGGCGGCCGCCTGCACGGCGACGGTGGCGGGCATCCAGGTCAGCTTCATGCTGGATGCCTCGACGGCCGGGTCGATCGTGCTGGCGCTGACGGTGATCTTCGTGGTCGCGCTGCTGGTCTCGCCGCGGCATGGGCTGCTGCGGCGGCGCCCGGCGGTCACGAAGTAAGGCATCTGCTACAAATTCACTTTCGGCGTCCAGCATGGTAGCCATGCACATGGTCGAACAGGATTCCGCGCCCCCGGACGAGGCCGCGCGCCACGCCTCCGCCCGCACCGCGCGGGCCTCGGCGCTGGCGCAGGACTATGTCGAGATCATCGCCGACCTGCTGGCGCGCGAGGGCGAGGCGCGCCCGACCGACATCGCCCGCCGCCTGGGCGTGACCCACGCCACCGCCATCAAGACCATCGGCCGGCTGAAACGCGATGGCCTGGCGCATTCCAAGCCCTATCGCGGCGTGTTCCTCACCGAGGCCGGGCACGAACTGGCGCAGCGCGTGCGTGCCCGCCACCTCACCGTGGTCGCCTTCCTGGCCGCGATCGGCGTGCCGCCCCAGGTCGCCGAGGCCGATGCCGAGGGCATCGAACATCACGTGAGCGATGCAACGCTGGCCGCCTTCGAACGCTTCCTCGCCAACGCCTGAACGGCTTCATCGCCGCGCCACATTCGTGCCGGCAGACTGGCGCCAAAGGAGACCCCGCATGCGCACCACCCTCGTCGCCGCTCTGTTTGCTGCCGCCCTGCCGATCGCCGCGCAGGCCCAGGACCGCCCGCAGATCTTCCCGACCCGCGACGTCGCCGTGACCTACCGCGCCGCCGGCCAGGGCCAGCAGGCTGAACTGACCATGCTGTGGTCCGCGGCCAGCCGCCTGATGCGCATGAACCTGCCCGGTGGCGCCGGCTACATCGTGGCCGACCACCAGAACCAGCGTGGCTTCATGGTCATGGAAGCGATGCGCACCGTCATGGACGTGCCGATGGCCCAGGCCGCGGGCATGCAGCGCGACCTGGAGAACGCCCGCTTCACCCGCGGCGGCACCGAGAAGATCGCCGGCACCGACTGCACCGTCTGGCGCTACCAGGGCCCGTCGCAGGCGGGCGAGGCCTGCATCACCGCCGATGGCGTGATGCTGCGCGCCCAGGCGGCTGCGCAGGGGCAGCAGGGACGGATGGAAGCGACCCGCGTCACCTATGGCGCGCAGGATGCTGCGCAGTTCCGCCGTCCGCAGGGCTACCAGACCATGCAGATGCCGCAGGGCGTCCCGGGCACCCCGCGCTGAGGCAGGCCACGGGGGGACGAAAGCCCCTTCCCCCCGGCCCCGCCAGGCGCCACATCCGGCACATGAACCGTCGCCCCCTTCTTCTCGCGCCGCTCCTGCTGGCCACGCCGGCGCTCGCCCAGCGCGCCGCCGCGCCGCCGGCGCCCGCGCTGTCCGAGCGCGACCGCGCCGACCTCACGCGCGTCGAGGCGTACCTGAACGCGCTGTCGACGCTGCGCGCGCGCTTCCTCCAGATCGCGCAGAACGGCGCCGCGGCCGAGGGCACCGCCTGGATCTGGCGACCCGGCCGCATGCGCTTCGAATACGACCCGCCCGAACCGCTGCTGCTGGTGGCCGATGGCGGGCAGTTCCTGATGTACGACCGTGAATTGCGCGCGCCCACCACGCTTCTGGTCAGCCGCACGCCGCTCGGCATCCTGCTGCGGCGCGAGGTGCGCCTGTCGGGCGACGTGACCGTGACCGGCATCGAACGCTCGGGCGGGTTCCTGCGGGTCACCATGTTCCGCACCGCGGAAGCCTCGGAAGGGCAGTTGACGCTGGTCTTCAACCCCGACCCGCTGGAACTGCGCCAATGGGCGGTGACGGATGCCCAGCGGCGCGAGACGCGCGTCACGCTGTCGCGAATCGAGACCGGGCTGCGCTTCCCGGCCGGGCTGTTCCAGTTCAATGACCCGCGCTTCTTCGAACCGGGCGGCTTCGGCCTCCCGCAAAGCGGTTGAACGCGCCGCTGCCCGGCGTTCGGGCTGCCCGGTGGGCGCGTTGCATGGCATCCGTGCAACGCTTCGCCCGCATTCACGAAAAACCTACCGGACGCCTTGATCCTGACACGGCGTCGCGGAAGTGTAGTGATCCATGAGACCTCTCGTTGGCATCTCCTGCTGCCAGAAACCCTTCGGCATCTTCGGAACCCCGAATCATGCCGCATCCGACAGCTACATCCGCGTCGTGCGCGGCCCGGCTGCCGGCACCCCCGTGCTGCTGCCCGCGGCAGGCGAGGACCTGTCCGGCGAATTGCTGCCGCACCTCGATGGGCTGATCCTGACCGGCAGCCGGTCCAACGTCTGGCCTGGCTTCTACGACGGCCCCGCCCATGCCGAGGGCACGCCGGAGGACCGTTTCCGAGACGACACCACCCTGCCGCTGATCCGCGCCGCCATCGACCACGGCGTGCCGCTGCTCGCGATATGCCGCGGCATGCAGGAGCTCAACGTTGCGCTCGGCGGCAGCCTCGACCAGCGCATCCAGGACCTGCCTGGGCGGATGGACCACTCCACCCCCTCCGACCAACCGATCCCGAAGGTGCGCACCGGCAAGGCGCATGCGGTGCGGGTCGACCGCGACGGCGCGCTGGCGCAGGTGCTGACGCCGGCCGCGCGCCTGGCCGGTCGGCTGTCGGTGAATTCCCTGCACAACCAGGGCGTGCAGCGCCTGGCGCCGCGCCTGGTGGCCGAGGCCTGGGCTCCCGACGGCACCATCGAGGCGGTCCGCGTGGATGGCGCCCGCGGCTTCGCGCTTGGCGTGCAGTGGCACCCCGAATACGACTGGGAACGCGACGCCGACAGCCGCGCCATCTTCGATGCCTTCGGCCGCGCCTGCGCCGCCCACCGGGCCGCGCGCACCACCCAGCCGGGGCTTGCCCAGGCCGCGGAGTAGTCGCCCGGGTGACCGGAGTCACTGGAAAGACATCATTTGCGTTTTGATTTCGCAGCGCGAAAGCGCTAGTCTTTCACAGCCGGGTTCAACCAACCTGGTGGACGACAACCGGTATCCCCTGCCGGCTCGCCCGACTATTCCGATCGGAAGAAAATACCGCGCCCGGTCACCCCCCTGACCGGGCGCACCTTTTTCTGCCCAAGCTCCGACATCACTGGTGGATCGGGGGTGTTCTTCATAAATTACATGAAGTCCTGCGCGGCGCCTTCCAGCCCCGGCGCCGGGGCTGTATAGGTCAGGTTCCATCCGTTCCCGGAGCCTCGCCCGCATGGTTGCCTATGTCCTCGCCCCGCCGCTGGTCGCCGCCATCCCCATCAAGGGCAGCGACGCCATGTTCCCGGTCCGGCGGATCTTCTGCGTCGGGCGCAACTATGCCGAGCACGCCATCGAGATGGGCTCCGACCCGACCCGCGAGCCGCCCTTCTACTTCGCGAAGCCGGCCGATGCGGTGGTCATCAACGACGCCGACATGCCCTATCCGACCGTCACCAAGTCCCTGCACCATGAGATGGAACTGGTCGTCGCCATCGGCACCGGCGGCAAGAACATCGCGGTGGGCGACGCGCTGAAGCATGTGTGGGGCTATTGCTGCGGCCTGGATATGACGCGTCGCGACATCCAGAACGAAGCCAAGAAGACCGGCCGCCCCTGGGACATGGGCAAGGGCTTCGACCGCTCCGCGCCGATGGGCGCGCTGGTGCCGGCCGCGGGGATCGACCCGTCCAAGGGCAAGATCGAACTGAAGGTCAACGGCAAGGTCACCCAGACCTCCGACCTGTCCAAGCTGATCTGGTCGGTGCCGGAAGTGATCGCCAACCTGTCCGAACTGGTCGAACTGGCGCCGGGCGACCTGATCATGACCGGCACGCCCGAAGGCGTTGCCGCCGTGGTCCGCGGCGACGTGCTCGAAGGCTTCGTCGAAGGCGTGGGCGAGGTCAAGACGAAGATCGTCTGATGCCCCGCACGCCGGCGGCCCCGACTGTGGCGCGCGCGACGCAGCGCGCGCCGCTGCGCATCGCGACCTGGAACATCAACAGCGTCCGGCACCGGCTGCCGCTGCTGAAGGACCTGGTGGCCGCGCTGGCGCCGGACGTGATCTGCCTGCAGGAAACCAAGTGCCCCGACGAGCACTTCCCGCACGAGGGTGCGGATGCGCTCGGTTTCGCGCATCGGCTGATCCGCGGCATGAAGGGCTACAACGGCGTCGCAATCCTCTCGAAGCGCCCGATCCTGGCGCGGGATGGCGATCCGGACTGGTGCTCGCGCGGCGACTGCCGGCACCTCGGGGTCAGCGTGGATGCGCCCGGCGGACCGATCGAACTGCACAATTTCTACGTCCCCGCCGGTGGCGACATCCCGGACCGCGAGGCCAACCCGAAATTCGGCCACAAGCTGGACTTCGTGGCGGAAGCCACCGCCTGGTCCGCCGCGCGCCCGGCGAAGCGCGCGGTGCTGGTGGGCGACCTCAACATCGCCCCGCTCGAACACGATGTCTGGTCGCACAAGCAGTTGCTGGACGTGGTGTCCCACACGCCCGTCGAGGTTGCCGCGCTGACGGAATGGCAGCGCGTCGGCGGCTGGCACGACGCGCTGCGCCACTTCGTGCCCGCCGACCAGAAGCTCTACACATGGTGGTCCTATCGCGCGCGGGACTGGCGCGCGGCCGATCGCGGCCGGCGGCTCGACCACGTCTGGGTCAGCGCCGACCTCGCCGGCGGGTTGCAACGGCATGTCGTGCTGAAGGACGCGCGCGGCTGGACCCAGGCTTCGGACCACGTCCCGGTAATGGTGGAGATCGCGGCATGAGCGGACCCTTGACCGGCCGTCGTGCCGCCCTGCTGGCGATGCTGGCGGCGCTGTCGGCCTGCGCCGCGCCGCCGCCGCCCCCTGCCCCGGTGGTCAACTCCGACCCCGACCCGGACCCCGAGACGGTCTATACCCCCGGCCCGATCGTCTGGGAGAACCTGACGGACGAGCACAAGCGCCGCGCCCGCCAGGGCCGGCGAGGACGTGCCCGACGACGCCACCTTGCAGGCGCGCTGGATGCTCATGCCGCCGGCGCAGCAGCGCTACTTGATCCGCCGCCCGCCGCCGCCGCCGCCGCGGGTCGTGACGCGCGGGCGGGGACGTGGTGCGCCGGTGCGTGGTGCGCCCGCGCGCGGGCGGGGTGCGGCGCCGGTGCGGCGGAACACGCCACCGCCGCCGCCGCGGCGCCCGCCGCCGCCGCGGCGGTAGCGCGCAGCCTCATGCCAGCGGCCGCACGGCTTCACGCGTGCAGCGGTCACGCGGCCGCTGGCATGACGTTGATGTCGCGCACAGCCGCCACACCGGGTCCCATCGAAACTGCCTTCGACGGCTGCCCGTCAACCCTGCGCGCCGGCACGTCCGGCGATAGGGCCGGCCGTATCAATCCACCCGCGCGCCCGAGATCTGGACCAGCCGCTGCCACCGCGGCGTCTCGCTCGCGATCATCGCGGCCATCGCCCCCGGGCTCTCGCTGACCGCCGCATCATAGCCGAGCGGGCGCAGGGCGTCGCGAAAGCCCGGCTGGGTGCCCACCTGGCGCAGCCCGGCGAACAGGCGCAGGACCTCGGCATCCGGCGTGCCGGCCGGCACCATCATGGCGTTCCACGACCGGATGTCGATGTCACCCAGGCCGAGCGCCGGGTACTCGGCGAAGGACGGCACATCCGGCAGCAGGCCAAAGCGCCGGCGGCTGGAGACCCCGAGCGCGCGCAACCGCCCGGCCTCGACATGCGGGATCAGTGCGGTCGGCAGGTCGGCCGACCCGTCCAGCACGCCGGAGACCGCATCCGTGGTGGCCTGCGCGCCGCCGCGATAGGGCAGTTCGGTGATCTGCACCTGCGCCGCGGCCCCGAGTGCCGCCAGTGTCAGGTGGCTGACCGTCGCGACGCCGGAATGCGCCAGCCGCAGCCCACCCGGATTGGCGCGCGCCCAGGCCAGCGTCGCCGGGAGATCGGTCCAGCCGCGCTCGGCGGCACGCTGCGCATTCACCACCAGCAGCACCGAGGCATCGGTGATCTGCGTGACCGGCCGCAGGTCGCGCGTCGGATGGAACGGCATCGAGGCCTGCAGGAATGGCGCGGCGCACAGCGTGGCGGCGCCGATGATGCCGATCATGGTGCCGTCCGGTGGGCCCTTGGCCACGGCATCCGCGCCGATCAGCCCGCCCGCGCCGCTGCGGTTGTCCACCACCACGGGCTGGTCGAGCACCGCCGGCAGCCGGTCCGCCAGCACGCGCGCCAGGCTGTCCACGCCGCCGCCCGGCGGAAAGGGCACGACCACACGCAGCGGGCGGCGCGTGCCTTGCGCGATGGCTGGTGCGGCAAGCAGCATTGCGCTGCCGAGGATGAGAGGCCTTCGCGTGATGGTCATGGTGGTGTCTCCCGTGCAGGGGCGAGGCTAGATCGCGGGCGGCGCGGACGGAAGCATGCGGGGGTTGCGGGGCGAAGCGCCATCACTCGCGCCGCCGCCGCTGCCCTGAACGGCTTTGCAAAGGCGCCCGGGTTGCCCCGATCGCCTTCGGCTTTTGCACCCGCCGCGCAATCAAGGCTCGCGACCCCAGCGCGCCCGCCCAAGGCTTCACCCCGCGCAGCGCCCCGCGCGCGCCGCCACGCTGCGCGGAATGCGGCCGCGGCTGAATGCCTCCTGCCACACCCTTTCGATGGCCCGTGCGCCGCGGCGCGTCACCGCGGCCTCGTCGGCGATGGTGACGCGGCCATCGCGCAGCAGCACGCGCCCTTCAACCATGGCCAGCGACACGTCCGACGCCGCGCCATTGGTCAGCAAAGCCTTCAGCGGGTCCCACACCGGCTGGTAGCGCGACGAACCGAGGTCGATCGCCACAAGGTCCGCCCGGGCGCCGGGCGCAATGATGCCGAGGTCGCTCCGCCCCAGCGCCAGCGCCGCATCGCGCGTGGCCGCGCGCAGCACGCGTTCGGCCGACAGGCCATGCGCCGTGCCGGACTGCACCTTGGCGAAGATCGACGCCGTGCGGATCTCCTGCACCATGTCGAGCGTCACGCCGTCGGTGCCGATGCCAAGGCGCACGCCGGAAGCCTCGAAGCGCGCCAGCGGCACGAAGCGGCCGCTGCGCGCGAAGGCCAGCGGGCAGGATGCCACGGCGGCACCACCAGCGCGTGCCATCTCCAGTTCCTCATCCGTCGCGTACATCGCATGCGCCAGCACCACGCCCTCCCGCAGCAGGCCGAGGCTGCGCAGGTGGTCGAAGGACCCGGTGCCGTGGCGCGCCCGCACCAGGTCGATCTCGTGCAGGTTCTGCGCGGCGTGGATCGACACGATGGTGCCCAGGTCGCGCGCCATGGCATCGACGCGTCGCAGCAGGTCGGGCGTGCAGGAATCCGGCCCATGCGGGCCGAATCCGATGCGCGTGCGGCCGCGCGGGCCTTCGTCATGGCGTTGGAAAAGCGCGACGATGGCATCGAGGCCCGGATCGGCGCTGCCTTCGGGCCGATAGAGCGGCGTGCCGTCCGCCGCCATGTCGAGCCCCGGCGTGGAGAACAGGTACGGGCAGGAATAGCTGCGCAGGCCGAGCCCCCGCGCGCGTTCGATGAAGGGTGCCTGCTGCAGCCGGAACACGTCGAGCACCGTGGTGGTGCCGCTGCGCAGCCCTTCCATGAGCGCCATCTCCGCGACGTCGCCGATCTCCTCGGGCGTCATGATCTCCGCCGCCAAATCGCCGATCGGCATCAGCAGGGAGAAAACGATGTGCCCAGGCAGGTCGCCCGGCGCGATGTCGTCCGCCAGGCCGCGGAACATCGGCGCCGAGACGGCGTGATTGTGAAGGTTCACCAGCCCCGGCAGCAGCAGCGACTCCGGCAGGTCGATGCGATCGGCATCGATCCCCGCGGCATCCGCCAGCACGTCGAGGATGGCGCCATCGGCGCCGACCAGCACGGCGGGGTCCTGGCGTAGCCCACCCTCCGGGCACCAGCTCCAGCGCGGGGTGAGAAGGGTGCGTCGCATGGGGTGGTGTCCTGGGGCAGCGGGCCGGTGCGCGCATTTCGCGGCCAACCCGGCCGCGACGCAATGCGGCAGCGTCAGGCCCCTGGCGCAGCCGGCAATCCGATCCGCCCCAGCCCCGGCAGCTTCACCGCGGGGCGCCGCAGGTCGAACCCGGCGACGCCGCCGAGGATGTTCACCTCGACCCCCTCGATCCAGCCGAGCGTGACACCGGCATAGCCACCCAGCGTCAGCCGCAGCCCGGTGCCCGAGGCGGTGCGCCGCACCCACCAGCCATCGAACGGGTAGTCCTTGCCGATCGCGGTGGGTGGCAGCACGGCCGCGGCCTCGGGCACGGCGTCCAGCACGGCGGCGACGAAGGTGTTGGAATTGGGCCCCGGCCAGACACGGTAGTCGCCGCGATCCCGCCAGGGATAGGCCTCGATCGCGGCGCGCATGCGCGGGATCAGCGCGGCCGCGGCATCGCCATCGGCGGCGAAGACCACCTCCGGCTCACGGCCGAACCAGCGGCCGTCGGGCACGAAGCCGTTCACGCGGATGGGTTCGCCCCAGGCGGTGTAGTCGTAGCGCGTGTAGGCGCGCGCGCCTTCCGGCTTCACCACGATCCAGCTGTGCACGGCAAAGATGCCGCGCCAGCGCACCGTGGGCGCGGCAAACACGCGCACGATGGCGCCGTGGTGCTGGTCGGCCGGCGGCAGGTGGCCGATGCTGGACCGGTCAGCCGCCGCCCAGGCTGTCCCGATCCCGTCGCGATGATACAGCGCCGCCGCGATGCCGATCGGCAGCAGCCAGACCAGGACGAACAGGATCAGCATGCGCCGCGCGATCTTCATGGGACGCCATGATCTATGATGGGCGGCCGCGCGGACAAGCCCGCCCCCTGGCGCGGCCGGGCGCGCACCCCCACGTCCCAGGCAAGCTTTTCAGGAACCCGAGGCATGACCGATCCGACCGACTACACGCCGCCCAAGGTCTGGGCGTGGAACAAGGCCAATGGCGGGCGCTTCGCCAACATCAACCGCCCCATTGCCGGCGCCACGCACGACAAGGACCTGCCGGTCGGCCGCCATCCGCTGCAGCTGTATTCGCTCGGCACGCCCAACGGCGTGAAGGTGACCATCATGCTCGAGGAGCTGCTGGCGGCGGGCCATGCCGGAGCGGAATACGACGCCTGGCTGATCCGCATCGGCGAGGGCGACCAGTTCGGCTCCGGCTTCGTCGCCGCCAATCCCAATTCCAAGATCCCGGCGCTGGTCGATCGCAGCGGGCCCGCGCCGATCCGCGTGTTCGAATCGGGCGCGATCCTGGTGTACCTTGCGGAGAAATTCGGCGCCTTCCTGCCGAACGACACCGCGCCGCGCGCCGAATGCCTCTCCTGGCTGTTCTGGCAGATGGGCAGCGCGCCCTATCTCGGCGGCGGCTTCGGGCATTTCTACGCCTATGCGCCATCCAAGATGGAATACCCGATCGACCGCTTCGCCATGGAGGTGAAGCGCCAGCTCGACGTGCTCGACCGTCGCCTGGCGGAGAGCCCCTTCATCGCCGGCCCGGACTACACCATCGCCGACATGGCGATCTGGCCCTGGTATGGCGGGCTGGCGAAAGGCTGGCTCTATGGCGCGGCAGAATTCCTGGACGTGGGGTCCTACCGCAACGTTCAGCGCTGGGCGGATGCGATCGGCGCGCGGCCGGCGGTGCAGCGCGGGCGCATGGTCAACCGCGTGCAGGGCGACCCGTCGAGCCAGCTGCACGAGCGCCACGACGCCAGCGACTTCGAGACACGCACGCAGGACCGGCTGAAGGCGGCGGAGTAAGGCACCGCCCCGGCGCCGCCCCGTCGCGGCGGCGCGCTGCGGCATCGACCGGCGTTTAACCGCCCGTTAGTCCCGATGTCCTACCAACGAAGCGCGCGCTCCGGCGGCGCTTTGGTGGCAGGAGGCCCCTTGATGACGACCCTTCCCTCGCTGGCCGCGCTGCGGCCGGTGGCGCCCGGCATCGCCGCAGGCGCCACCCCATCGGCCACGCCACTCCGATACGCCTTTGACGAGACCTGCTCGGTGCTGGTCGGCTGGCAGCGGCGCGATGGCGTGCTGCGCATGCTGTCGCCGACAGCCGCGGTGGTCGGCGGGATCGCCGGCCTGCGCCCGGGCGACAGCCTGCGCCTGCTGCTCTACCGCGACGAGATGGTGGTGCGTGACTGCCGCGTGGTGCGGACCACGCTCCAGGGCGTGGAACTGGCGCATGCCGCGCCGGGCGGCGATGCGGGCGCGCCGCCGGTGTCGATGCAATAGGCGGTGCCGCGGAGCCCGCTTGAAGGCGGGCTGCGGGCGGCCTCGGGCTCGGCCATACTGCGCCGCGATGCGCCTGATGCTGTCGCTCCTGCTGATGCTCGCCCTGCCCGCCTGTGCGACGCGCCGGCCGGCGCCGCTGCCCGATCCCGACCCGGCCAACCCGCTGGCGCGCGCCGCTGTCGAGGAATGGCGCGTCTGGGGGCGCATCATCATCGAGGGTTGGCCGGACCATCGCCCGCCTGATACCGCGGCGACGCCGGCGCGCGTCGCGCGCCTGGCGGAATACTGGGCGTCCATTCCCGGCGGCTGGCGCATCGCCCGGCAGCATCAGGACCTGCGCCTGGGCATCGAGGCGCTGGCGGCACGGCTCGCCGCCGAGGACTCCGAGGCGCAGCCGATCGCGCGATCCAATGCCAACGACCTCGCCTACCACGCGAATCCCGCCTGGTCGGCGGTGTTCGTCTCGGCCGTCGCGCGGCTGGCGGCGATGCCGCAGGAGGATTTGCCGTCATCCTCGCGCCATGTCCGCTACATCGACGCGGCCATCGACCGCGCCATGCGCGACCCGTCTCGCGCGGCCTTCACGCCGCATGCGCCGCAGGACCGGGCGCCGCTCCCGGGCGACCTGCTCTGCGCGGACCGCGCCTGGGTGCGGCTGGCGCACTGGACGGGGCGACTCGCCGAGCGCGGCAGGCCGCGCCCGATGCATTGCGACGTGGTGGTGCGCACCATGCCCGGCACGATCGAGGCGATCGGCGGCAATGTGCAGGGCGCGGTCGCGCTGCGCCGCTTCCCGGCCGACCAGGCCGGCCGCGTGCTGCCCGCGCCCGACGACCGCCCGGGCTTCATCCTGCTGCTGGCAGCGCGGCAGCCACCGCCAGGGTGACCCCCCGCATCCCTTCGCGGCCGCTGCTGGCTGAACGGTGCTGCTGGGGGCATCCCCGCCGGATCAGGCGAACAGCTCGGGCCGGTATTCGAAATGCATCGTGTCGTAGTGGTACCACTTGCCGCCCCAGATGAAGCGCTCCGCCTCGAAGGGTTCGACGACCGCGAAGGGGATGCGGTTGCGATGGGGGATGTCGCCGCGCCGGCGCGACCAGGACCAGTAGTCGGACTGCCCCACGCCAATGTCGATCGCCGCGCCATAGCCATGCACGCTCGGCAAGCCGGTGTCCGCCACCGCGCGGCATGCGACGCTTCCCGCAGCCGGCACCAGATAGGCCTTGAGGCGGTCGGGCAGCGCCTCCAGCGCGGCGATCACACGCTCGAGCCGCGTCGCGACATCGTTCACCGTCGTCACCCGCAGCGCCTGCGGGTGCGTGCGCGGCATCCAGGTGACGCTCCGCAGGTTCCGCGCCGTCCCGCCGCGGCGGCAGTCGCCGTACATCCGTTCGAAGAAGGCGGTGTTGCGCAGGCGGCCGGGGCTGTGGTCGCGCGGCGGCGGGCCTTGCAACGGGCCGCTCACGTAGTCCTGGCGCAGCTGGTCCGCGATGGTGGCGGAACGCAGCATCGTCTCGAAATCCCGCGCCGGGAGGCCAGCCCCGATCGCCATCCGCGTGCCGTCCCGCCAGACCAGCGTGTCGTCGTCCACCGCCACCAGCAGGTCCGGATAGGAAGCGGGCAATCGTTCGTGCCGCCGGTCGCCCGCTGGCCGCGCCGGCGCCGCCACCGCGCAGCCGGCAAGCGCCGCGGCGCCGCCGACCAGCAGCCGCCGCCTCACCGTCGCGTCAGCCAGGACTTCGCGATGCGGCAGGCCACCGTATAGGCCGGGTTGAACACGTTGCCGACGTCGTAGCGCACCACCTGGCCCATCAGGTGGCTCGCCGCGCGCGCGTCGAGGCCGTGATCCTCCCCGAGCCAGCGCATCATCTCGGTCGTCGCGTGCTGCAGGGCCTGGTCGAGCGGCCGCGCATTGCCGATGGTGAAGATGTCCTCAGCCGTCTCGCCGCGCGGCCAGGCGATGGTGCGTTTCAGCACCCGGAAGGTGACCTCCATCTCGAAGGAGGTCTCGATGCCGGTGCCCACGATCTCGCCATCGCCCTGGCAGGCGTGGCCATCGCCCAGATAGAACAGCGCACCGGGCACCGAGACCGGGAACCACGCCGTCGTGCCCGGCGCGAACAGGCGATAGTCCATGTTGCCGCCATTCGGCCCGCTGGTCGCGGTGGACAGCGCCTGGCCGCCAGCCGGCGCTACGCCGAAGCAGCCGATCATCGGCTGGATCGGCGGGGCGAAATCCTCGAGACCGCGCACCGGGTCCTGCAGGCGCACTGTCCCGGCGTCGCGGTCGATCACCCAGACCGCACGCTGCGATGGCGGGCGGTCGATGATCGCAGCCGGATCGAGAACCGTCAGCGCCAGCGGCGAATAGGTCCAGCCTGTGGCGCGCGACGGCGTCAGCCGATCGATGCGCACGGCGAGCGTGTCGCCGGGTTGCGCGCCCTCGATGAAGAACGGGCCGGTCATCGGGTTGGGGCGTGGCGCCACGGCGACCTCCCGCGCATCCAGGCCGGAGGCGTCGATGGTGTCGGTCACCACGGTGTCGCCATCGGCGACCCGCAGGACGGGGTCGGCCGTGCCGATGGCGTTGAAGTAGCGGGTCGGGCGGAAGCGGTGCGTGGTCATGGCCCGGCACGCTAGACCGCGACCCGTCGCGGTCAAGGCGCCAGGAAGGCGGGGGCGTGGTCACAGGGTCCGTGGCGGTCTGGCACCCGCAGTGCGCGGTCCCGCCGCCGAGGCGCGCCGTCAACCGGCTGGCCGGCCCTTGCATCCAGCGCGCCCGCCGAAGGGCTTGCGGCGCCCGCGATGCGCCGGGCGAACCAGAGAGTCGCCGTGCGGGGCATGCCAGTCGATGTCATGAGGGCCGCGACGGACCCGCGGATCTGGCTGCGGCGTCAGCCCGCGCGGGGCAGCGCGGTCGCGCCGCTGCCGTGGCTGTCCTGCCGCGCCAGGTGGTCGCCACCCCAGCCCTGCGGTGCCGGATAGCGTTCCAATCGCTCTGGCAGATCGCGGAGCCATGGCGGCCGTTCATCCGAAGGCCCTCCGTGCAACCGCGGCATGACGCTGCGTGGCGCCGTCGGTGCGCAGGCCGCCACCAGGCAGGCCATGCCGACCACGCCGATGCTCAGCGATGCCGAGTGTCGCATCCGCGTCCCTCCCCCTTCGTCATGCTATACCATTTTCCTCCCTGACCGCGCCCTGTTCAGCATCGACCAAGGATGGTTGCAGGGTGGTGAGGGGATGCGCGGACGGGGTGCGATGGGCTGCGTGCGGACATGGTCGCCGCCCGCGCTCGCCGCCGGCCCGGCCAATGATGGGAGTGCTGTGACATGCGCGGCAAGGTGGGGATCGTGGGCGCCGGGCAAGTGGGGGCCGCAGCCGGCTTCCTGCTGGCGCAAACGCCCGGCGTCGACGAATTGCTGCTGCTCGACCAGGACCCGGCGCGCGCCGCCTCCGAGGCCTCGGACATCAGTCATGCCGCGGCCTTCGGCCCGGCGGCCCAGGTGGCGTCCGGCGACTACGCCGACCTGGCCGGGGCGCAGCTCGTGGTCATCGCCGCGGGCACGAACCTGAAGCCTGGCCAGACCCGGCTCGACCTGCTGGCAGCCAATGTGGAGGTGGTCAGCCAGGTGCTGGACCAGGTGCTGCGGGTCGTGCCGGACGCGGTGCTGTTGTTCGCGACCAACCCGGTCGATGTCATGCCGGCGCTGGCTGTGCGCCGCTTCGGCATGCCGCCGGGGCGCGCGATCGGCACCGGCTGCGCCCTGGATTCGGCGCGCTTCCGCGACCGCCTGGCGCGGCATCTGGGCGTCTCCACGGGGTCCGTCCATGCCTATGTGCTGGGCGAGCACGGCGATTCGGAAGTGCTGCACTGGAGCGGCGCGCAGGCCGCGGGCATGCCGCTGGTGCGCTTCGCCGAGCAGATCGGCCGCCCGCTGCCGGCCGACCTGCGCGCGGCGATGGCCAGCGAGGTGCGCGGATCGGCCTATCGGATCAAGGAGGGCAAGGGCGTTTCGAACTACGGGATCGCCGGTTCCGTCGCGCGGCTCGCGCGCAGCATCGTCAATGACGAACAAGCGATCTTCAGCGTGTCGACCTTCATGGAGCGGTTGCTCGGCGTCGCGGAGACCTGCGTCTCCCTGCCCCACCTGCTCGGTGCCCGCGGCGCGTCGCATCCGCTGCTGCCCGAGATGGACGAGGCCGAAACGGCGGCGCTGCGGCACAGCGCCACCTTGCTGCGCGATACCATACGGGCCGGACTGGAAGACTAGCGGTCCGCGCTGGGCGTGTGTTTGGCGCCCGGCGCATGGCGACCTGAGCGCATGGCCGCTTGCTGAACAGCGTGTGAGCACGCGACGCAGGCCTGTGCGGCACGGGCTGCATCGGTGGGCCAGGCACCGGATCTGGAGCGAGGCAGCGCACGCGCGCTGCTGCATTCAGGTGTGGCATTGTCGTTCCCGCAAGCGCCTTGCCCATGGCGTGATCCAGGCCGCAGCCCTGGCCGGGCCGTCTATACGACCGTCCCGAACAATGCGCCGATGCCGGCCGTCAAGGCCATTGCCAGGGCGCCCCAGAAGGTCACGCGCGCCGTGGCGCGCAGCACGTTGGCGCCGCCCGCCTGGGCGCCGATCGCCCCCAACAGCGCCAGGAACGCGAGCGAGGCGCCGGAGACGACCCAGACCAGCAGATGGGTCGGCGCGACGACCACCATCAGCAGAGGCATGGCGGCGCCGACCGCGAAGGTCGCAGCCGAGGTCAATGCCGCCTGGATGGGCCGCGCGGTGGTGATCTCGGACATGCCGAGTTCATCCTGCGCATGGGCGCCGAGCGCGTCCCTGGCCATCAACTGCTCGGCAACCTGCCGAGCCAGGCCAGGTTCGACGCCGCGGCGGACATAGATTTCGGCGAGCTCCTCATGCTCGGCGGCGGGGTTGTCCCGGAGTTCCTGGGTTTCACGGGCGAGGTCGGCTTGTTCCGTGTCGGATTGGGAGCTGACGGAGACGTACTCGCCCGCCGCCATCGACATGGCACCCGCGACCAGGCCGGCCACGCCGGCGATCAGGATGCCGTTCTGCGTGGCCGCGGCGGCGGCGACGCCGACGATCAGGCTGGCGGTCGAGACGATGCCATCATTCGCCCCCAGCACGGCGGCCCGCAGCCACCCGATGCGTGAGACCAGATGGCGTTCCGGATGCAGGTAACGGCGCGGCACGGCATGGTCCTTCCGGGTCCTGGCGTCGCGAGCGGGATGGCGCCTTGTTGCTGCGTGCGTGCCGACGATCACGGCGCGGGTTCGGGTGTCGGTACACGCGGTTTGGGGGATGCGAGGAACAGCATGAAGCGCGCCAGCGGACGCTTGAACATAAGCAGGTAAGCCACGTGCAGCGCGACGATGACCATCAGGGCGTTCGACAGCCCCTCATGCGATTCGCCGACGATGCTGTCCTCATGCTCTCCCCGAAAGGCTTCTGTGCCTCGACGACGTTCATGGCTGTCGTCGCGCGCCTGCGCTTCGGTCGTCACGGCGCTGGTGGCCAACCCGATTGTCCTGCCGCGATCCAGCGCGACACCGGTCGCGGTAGCCAGGATCAGGCAGCCGGCGATACCGGCCAGCAGCGCCTTGCTGATGGCCGGGTGAGCAGCGGCGTTGTCGAGCGTCAGCCCGTCGAACCGCGGGTAGAAGCGCGACAGGCCCAGTTGCCGAAGCCCCGATAGAGCCGCGACCAGACGGCCTCCGATGATGATCGCGATCGCGTATCCGAGCACGGCGTGAAGTGTGCCCAGGTCGCCGGTCAGGAAGGCGGCAATGACCAGAAGGCCGAGAACGGCGTGATAGGCCCGCAGGCCGTGCATGATGGTCATGAGGATCCTTGCGCGGCATCCCGCGGATGCCGCTTCAAGGCACTCTGAGCGCCATCGCCGCCGACGTCGTTGATGGACGTCAACCTGTCCGCTGGGCGGCGTCGCGCCCCGGAGGGTTCGCGTGTTCGCTTTCCACACGCTTAAGCGCGTCGAGGACAGGGCCCGAGACGCGCGGGCCGCCGGGGAGGCCGCACGGCGGGAGGGATGAAGCTCCCAGCAACATCAGGGGGAATGGCGGAGGGGATGGGATTCGAACCCACGATAGGACTTGACATCCTATAACGGTTTAGCAAACCGATTCTAGCCTACCTGCGAATTCGCAGGATGCTGCCAATCCCGCAGAAAACCGCCGTTTTCTGAGCGCGCCAAACGCGCCAGACACGCCGCTCCGACACAGGGAGTCGGCACAAAAGCCGGCACAGGGAATCACCTGGCGCACGCCCCGTCGCGCGCCGGTTTTCGCGCGTCCGCACGACTGGCGCGCCGCACACCCGAGCAGGAGACCACCATGCACTTCGCCACCGTGGCGCAGGCATCCGCACGCCTGTCCGAATGGCATGCCCTCAACGCCGCGCAGCGCGCGCTCGCCGCCTGGCCGGCCTTCGCGCGGATCACGGTCGCGATGCCCG